>Ga0209017_10000326_pt1 | contig 48816 bp, 39 predicted proteins | sample YNPBryunderm2012_FD_185812 | JGI IMG/M metagenome (GOLD analysis project Ga0209017, IMG submission 185812) | Anoxygenic and chlorotrophic microbial mat microbial communities from Yellowstone National Park, USA - YNP Bryant MS undermat 2012... ...
TATCGCCTCGGGCGGCTTATGCCAGACACTCAGGACACAGTGTTGTCCGAGCACACGAAGAGCCAACCTTCGGACCGTTGTCCAGCGGAAGGGGTTCAATGCTGCCGAGAGGATCTTTTGCTCCATCACCAAGAGAACAGCACGACCGCCGGGTTTGAGTACCCGATTCCATTCGCGGGCCAAGCTCGTGTAAAGCGGCAGGATTTCCTCCTCAGAAGCCAATTGTTTCCCGAAGGGGGGATTACACAAAAGACGGTCGACGCTGGCATCAGCCAAAGGCAAAGAGCGTGCATCCCAACGTGCCAGACCGACCGGTCCCAAACGGTTCAGATTCTGCGTGGAAACAAAGACCGCATGGGGATCGATATCGCCACCGAGCAACCGGACTGGTGCTCCTCCTTTGCGGTGCCGTGCCACAGTCAAGGCTTCGGCCAGAATCGTCCCCGCTCCACACATCGGATCCAGAACCGTCATACCCTGGCCAATACCAGCCAATCGAACCATGGCCGCTGCCACCGTCGGACGCAACGATGCTGCGATATGCTCTTGCTTGTAAGTGCGGTGCCGCATCGAACGGTCGGAGAGACGAACACCGCATACCGCCATCCTGCCGTGAATCGTCAGCCAGATTTCCAGCCAGGCGTTCTCATCCACCTCATACCAACCGGTGGGCAATACCCGACGCAGTCCCGCGCGAAATGCCTCCTCCGCATCTACCCGTCGGTATCCATGTTCCCCCTGCATCTGACACACCAGATGAAAGGTAGGCTTGCCACGCTGAAGAGGTCGAACCAGATGATGCCAGCGGAAGAGACACGGCCAATTCGGTTTCCGAGCCGTCCAGTGACGAATCAAATCCAGATCCGCAGCGCGATAGGTCAAACTATCGCTGCCCCAGGCCAGAAGAAAAACGTCCTCCGTCGTACGCAGGGACAACACCGACTCATCGATGTGCGCTAAACGAAAGACCACCATTCCCCGACCTGTTTTCTTCACCTCACCCTGCAACTCCTGGACGATCTCATCCGCAGCGATCCCCTCCAAACCATCATGGGTGAACGCATACAATGCCGGCAATTCGAGAGACAGATCATTTCTCTTGTGACGTGCATGTGCCATAATCCGCTGGTCCACCTCGGTCTTCGTCCACCCTATCGGTCTGATCCCCGGACGCTGTCCCCCATTTGGAAACGCACCGAACCCTCTGGAAATGCCCCCACCAAGCTTCCCTACCCTATTCTGTTACCAGAAAACCCCTGATGTTCCCCCGCCTCCAGGACACATCCTATAAGCCACAAGTAGGCCTCGCTTCCTGTTACCAGAAAACCGCCTGGTATCCCCTTCCAAGGTCAACTACGACTAGGTGGTCTTTTGCAACGGGCAGTCTATCTTAGGAATTATCCGCCCTCCTGACGCACTACCACGCCCCGTACCGCTTACCGGACCTCCCACCATCATCACCATCAGAAGGGGTTCAGGAGTGGTTCCCCGGCGTCGCTCAATTTCCCCCCCACCTCCCGGCAACATCCACGCTACATACATCCTCCACAATGCCGGACTCTGCATCCACATTTACATGTTCCGCACTCTCCGCCTTTTCCCTCAATCCACTACTTTGCAAATCGTATTCCCCCTCACGAGTCAAAAATGGACCCATGGGGCTATAATATTCTGGACAAAGCGATCCAGATATGCGAAATTGGTAACAGGAGCTTACACAGCAAGGACCATGGCCAGGGGCTAGCGGAGGGAGTTCCCAGCCCGGCGGCACCCGCAGGAGGTAAGCGACGACTCCGATGGCCTCAACGGGCTTCCCAACATTCCCGGGGACCTCTCAACGAGATTGCGGAGGGGATCATGGAAACCTTCACAATGATCGGCTTCGGTTTGGTGCTGTTGGTTTGGCTTTATGGTTACAGTGCTTTGCTGTTCCGCAAACCGCATACGCATGGCTGATAGCTCCATACCGTTGTGGTAAGCCAGAGTAGTCACGGACCTCAGGAAGGCCCAGGAAGGTTTGCCCGGCCTCGCAGGCTGGGAACGCTTCCTGCATGATCGTCGTCCTGGGGGGGACTAATTGCTTTTCGTTGGACAGCAGAGGGAAAATGCAGCGATCGGTCTGTGAGACGCCGCGGGGGTGGGCTGCTCCGGACAGGTTGCCTGCGGTGAGTCAGCGTATTTCCACGTCATGAATCGCTGCCGGCACTGGGACAGCGAGCATTTCTTTGCTCAAGCATAAGCTGTAAAATGGCCTGATGTATTCAGCTGGAGACTTCAGGATAACCTCCAGGTGCGCTTTGTGCTACCCTTGCAGGAGCGTGTGATGGCTCAGGCCGTGTGGAATGTCTGTCGTGGCATCGTACGCATGCCAGGATGGAGCACTGGTACGGCAGCGTTACTGATTTTGGGAGTATTATTGCTGCTGGGAGGTACAGCAATGATGGCGGTGTCGGACGAAGGAATGTGGTTGCTCAACGACCCGCCGCGGGCTCTGCTCCAGGAGAAATACGGCTTCGAGCTGACCGAGGACTGGTTGCAGCGGGCGATGAAGGCGTCCGTGCGGCTCAACAGCGGCGGCTCGGGAGGATTTGTTTCCCCCGAGGGGTTGCTGGTGACCAATCATCACGTGGCTGCAGATGCGGTGCAGAAGCTGAGCAAGCCGGGTGCCGACTTGTATCACAACGGTTTTTATGCGGCTCGCCGGGAGGACGAATTGAAATGTCTCGATCTGGAAGTCAACGTTCTTCAGGAGATCGTGGATGTTACGGCGGAGGTCCATGCCGCGGTGAAGAAAGGCATGACGCCCGCTCAAGCTGCCGCCGCACGCCGCGCTGCGATGAGTCGTATTGAGAAGGAATCTCTGGACCGAACGGGACTGCGCTCCGACGTTGTTACCCTTTACAACGGTGGTGCTTATCACCTTTACCGCTACAAAAAGTACACCGACGTCCGATTGGTCTTCAGTCCGGAGAAGGCGATTGCCAGCTTTGGCGGTGACGTGGACAACTTCGAGTTTCCTCGTTACTGCCTGGATGTGGCCTTCTTCCGGGTCTACGAGGATGGCAAACCGGCGGCGACGCCACACTTTTTCCGCTGGAGTTCAACGGGTCCCCAGGAGGGGGATTTGGTGTTTGTCACCGGTCATCCTGGCACAACCCAGCGTCTGGAAACCCTGGCCCGTCTGCGTCATCGGCGTGACTGGACTTTGCCCTACACCCTCGCCCGCCTGCGGACCTTAGAGGCGGCCCTCCTTCAGTACAGCGAGCAACATCCGGAAAAACGACGGCAAGCTGTCACTGATCTGCACAGCGTCGCCAATGCTCGCAAGGCTTTTACGGGTCAACTGCACGGATTGCTTACCCCGGCGATCCTGGAACAGAAGCGCCATCAGGAGGAAGAATTGCTAGCGGCAGCCCGTCAGCGCGGCATCCCCACCGCAGAGGCCGAAGCCGCCCTCCAGACCATCGCCCGCGTTCAGCACCAACTCCGCACATTCGAGAAGGAACATGCCCTATTGGAAACCGGACATGCCTTTGCATCCCCCCTGTTTCTCATCGCCCGCCATTGTGTCCGTATGGCTGCGGAACTCCCCAAACCCTCCGGCGAACGCTTGCGAGAATACCGCGACTCCAACCTGGACTCTTTGAAACTGGCCTTATTCAGTCCTGCACCCTTGTACCCCGAACTGGAGCAAGCCAAATTGCGCACCTCGCTATTGTTTCTGGCGGAAAACCTGGGGGGAGATCACGAGATTGTCCAGAAAGTCCTGGCGGGGAAAAATCCGGCGGACCGTGCGGCAGAACTCATTGCTGGAACCCGCCTCTTCGATCCCCAGGAACGCCGGAAACTGGTTGAGGGCGGTCAGCCCGCTATCGACGCCAGCACCGATAGCATGATCCAGTTAGCCCGAAGCATCGATCCGCTGGCCCGCCAGTTACGTCAGCGTTATGAGACCGAAGTGGAGGAACCGGAACGCCAGGCCTACGCTGCCCTCGCAGCCCTCCGGTTTGCTGTCTATGGCCGCTCTATTCCCCCAGATGCCACGTTCACTCTGCGCCTAGCCTTCGGAACCGTCCGCGGCTATCAGGCGGAAGGCCAGAACATCCCCTGGCACACCACCATCGGCCAGCTCTTCAGACGCTACGACAACCTCGGAGGCCGCGAACCCTTCACCTTACCTCCCCGTTGGCTCGAGCATCGCCAACACCTCGACCCGGACACCCCTCTGAATTTCGTGTCCACCGCAGATACTATTGGAGGCAACTCCGGCTCTCCTGTACTCAACCGTGCTGGCGAACTGGTTGGTATCAACTTCGATCGCAACCGCTATGGACTGGTACGCAACTTTGTCTATACCGATGTTCAGGCACGTCATATCGCCGTTCATTCTCGGGCCGTCCTGGAGGCCCTCCGCAAGGTCTACGCTGCCGAAGCTCTTCTCAAAGAACTGACGCAACGGTGATACAGACCAACACCTATAACCCAGTTTGTCAATGACCGTATGCCATTTCCGAGGACAACCTTACCCCAGAGGGTTGCCGCGTTCCCGGCCTAACTCGGCACTACATTCTAACGAAAGGACGATTTTGTATAGCGACATTCGAATATGCAGACAATTTGGCACAGATGTCGATTACTTTTACACCATGATTACTACTTTCATTTTTCCTCCTTTTTTGCTTGAATCGCCTTCAGCTGCAAGTTAGATTAAATTAGCAACTAAGATCAGTTTACGCTGAAAATTTGGACGACGGTAGAAAAGCTTCTGGGTTCTGCAACTGTGAGTTTACCATGATGACCGTCTGTATGAGTCACTTCCTTGCCAGCGCGTTCAGCGGCTGGCTGTTGACACGTCTGGCAATACCCTGGGCCAAAAAATGGGGCTGGTTGGATTATCCGGATCGCCAACGGAAGCTCCAACATCGGGCAGTGCCGCTGGGTGGTGGAGTGGCGGTATTCTTGGCTGCAGTGTTGACCTTGAGTCTGGGTGGCCTCACTCAGCAGGTCATGGGGCCTTCCTGGAATTACTCCCTGCGTGAAACGTGGGGGTTACTTCTGGCAGCGGGGATGATCCTCGTGCTGGGTCTGGTGGACGACCGGTACAACCTCCGCGCTCGGTACAAACTTCTCGGTCAGATGGTGCCTGTGCTAGCTCTGATTTTCCTATGCAACTACCTGATCACCTCGATCAGCTTATTCGGATGGGTGATCGAATTCGGCATCCTGTCCATACCACTGACAATGTTGTGGCTGTTAGCCTGCATCAACGCCCTGAATTTGATTGATGGTATGGATGGTCTGCTGGGGACGGTAGGAAGCATCGCCCTCGGCTCCTTCGGTCTGCTGGCCGTCTTGTCCGGGCATACAACGGCGGCGGTGATCGCCTTCAGTTTGATGGGAGCTGTGTTGGGCTTCTTATGGTGGAATCTCCCCCCTGCCCGTATCTATCTAGGTGATGCCGGCAGCATGCTCATTGGTCTCGTTGTCGGGACGTTGGCATTGCAGACCTCACTCAAAGGACCCGCTACTATGGTTTTGGGAGCACCTCTGGCCATCCTCGTGCTGCCGATCTTCGACACGACTGCAGCGATCCTGCGCCGGAAACTCACAGGTCGTGGTCTGGCCGTTGCTGACCGAGGGCATATTCACCACGTGCTTCTACGTCAGGGTTTTTCCCCGCAGCGAATCCTCTTGCTCGTGGCGGGTATCGGGGTACTGGCTGCGGCCGGAGCACTGGCCAGCATGGCTCTGCAAAACGATCTTTACGCCATCATCTGCACGCTGAGCGTCATCATCACTCTGGTAGCGGGCAAATGGTTCGGCTATGCCGAGTGGAAGCTTCTCCAGCAACGATTAGCAGTCACTGCCCATAACTTGACCTCATGGTTGTCACCGGCCAACCATCCTGGTGAGCAGGAATTCTCTGTGCATCTCCAGGGCAGCGTGGACTGGAACTTGCTGTGGCAGGAACTGCTGGCCACGATCCGCCATTTGCCTGTCGTAGCCGTCCACTTTGATGTGACCATTCCATCCCTGCACGAAGATTACCATGCCCGCTGGAGCCGAGGGGACGCAGCTGCCTTCCCTACGCACAGCTGTGTCACGGTCCCGCTTTGGATAGGCGATGTATGCGCCGGACAACTTCACTTCATCCTCGATCGTTCCCGTCAACCGCTTCGAGAAGTGTTATACTCGCTAAGCGAAATCGTTGAAAGCGTGGAGCGACAGGCCTCCGCCATCCTGCCTATTGCCGAAGCCGATGGTCCTGCTCCTGCTCCCTACGATTCTACCCCGCCGGCCTTCCCAGCATCTTCGCGGACCGCGACTTGGAATTTGTCCTCTGCCACTGCAAGCTCTTGAGTGCCGATTGTGGAGCCCCCATAAGGGGAAGTGCTCGTTTCACGTGGGCCGACGGCTCCGTGCGGCTCCTCGCCGACTCGATCGGACCCCAGCTCTGGCAGCTTTCGTCACATGAGACAAGGCGGGGCCACACAGGGCAAGGAGGGGAAGTATCTGCTCTGACAGACTGAGGCAAAGCCAGCGTAAGCAGACTGCTTAAGGCAATGCGAATTGCCACGAGCAGATCAAGGAAGGGGCATTATGCGTGGGATGTGGTGCCGGTATTGCGGGCGAGCACTTTGGCCAGGCCGGCGGCCCGATCGCGTGCTTTGGCTTTAGCGGTGCGTTCCGCAGAGGTCGAAGCGGGCAGAGTCTGGGCCTGGGAGCGGGCTTGTTCCACCAGATCAGGAGTGATATCCGAGGCAGGCATGGCTCGCTCGGTCAGCACGGTCACCTGATCCTGTCGCACCTGGACAAAGCCGAACTCAACGTACCAACGTTGGGTGACCGTCCCTCCGTTTTTAAGCCGCAATTCGCCGGCTCCCAAGCGGGATACCAAGGGAGCATGGCCGGAGAGGATGGCCCATTCGCCATCATATAGCGGCAAGACGACCATTTCAGCAGTTGTATCCAACACGGCCCGTTCGGGTGTCACCACCGTAACACGCACGCGGTCGCGTCGGGCATCGGCTTGCTCCGTGGCTTCGCTGGGCATAAGTGTATGTTCCATAGCGGCGGAGACCGTTGGTTCGGTGACGGTGTCACTCATAGCATCTCGCTCTCAGCGATAGGTCGAGAAAGCAGGATTCATTTCGATGATGGCCCAGGGTGCCATGGGCATGGACTCCTCGTGGGCATCGGCTCCTGTCAGGGCGGTAGGGCGGTAGTTATTTCGCCCCCGCTCGTTTGGCGGCCTCTTCGGCAGCCGCAGCAGCTTCCTCGATCGGCCCGACATACATAAAGGCACTCTCGGGCAGATGATCCCACTTGCCGTCGCAGAGTTCTTCAAAGCTGCGTATGGTGTCTTCCAATTTGGTGAAGTTGCCGGGCTTGCCGGTAAAGGCCTCGGCGACGAAGAAGGGCTGACTGAGGAAGCGTTCGATGCGGCGGGCCCGGGCCACCACTTTCTTGTCTTCCTCGCTGAGTTCTTCAACACCCAAGATGGCAATGATATCTTGCAACTCACGGTAACGTTGCAGGATCTGCTGGACGCGACGAGCCACGTTGAAGTGCCGTTCTCCGACAAACTGTGGGTCCAGCAAGCGGCTATTGGAAGCGAGAGGATCAATAGCGGGATAAATCCCTTTCTCGGAAATAGAGCGTTCCAAATAGATGAAAGCGTCGAGGTGCTGGAAGGTGTTGGCCGGGGCGGGATCTGTGGGGTCGTCAGCGGGGACATAGACCGCTTGCACCGATGTGATCGCCCCGCGGCTGGTGGAGGTGATCCGCTCCTGGAGCTGGCCCATTTCTGTGGCCAGGGTAGGTTGATAACCGACAGCGCTGGGCATTCGGCCCAAAAGGGCGGAGACTTCGGAACCAGCTTGTGAGAAGCGGAAGATGTTGTCAATGAACAGGAGCGTCTCGGTGCCGGTGGAGTCGCGGAACCATTCGGCCATGGTCAGTGCCGACAAAGCAACCCGGAGACGGGCACCAGGCGGTTCATTCATCTGTCCGAACACCATCGCACAGCTTTCAATGACGGAGCGGGCATCTGGACCTGCCCCGGTCTTGGTCTCTTGCATCTCCAGCCACAGGTCATTCCCTTCGCGGGTACGCTCGCCCACACCGGCAAACACAGAGTATCCTTTGTACACCTTAGCAATGCGGTTGATCAGCTCTGTGAGGATGACGGTTTTGCCCAACCCTGCTCCGCCGAACAGACCCGCCTTGCCACCTCGCACCAAGGGGGTGAGCAGGTCGATCACCTTGATGCCGGTCACCAGCATTTCTGCCTTCGGCGTCAGTTCAGCGAACTTCGGCGGGTCCCGGTGGATGGGTCGGTATTCCTTGGCGTTGACCGGTCCGCGACCGTCGATCGGTTCTCCCAACAGGTTGAAGACCCGTCCCAAGGTTTCCATTCCTACAGGCACCGACACCGGCCCCCCCGTATCGACTGCCTTCATGCCACGGATCAGCCCATCCGTGCTGCCCAGGGCGACACACCGGACCCGGCTTCCGCCCAGATGCTGCTGTACCTCACCGGTCAGATGAATCGGAATCCCTGAAGGAGTCGCAGTGTCAATCCGCACGGCGTTGTAAATAGCCGGCAAATGCCCTTCTTCGAATTCGACGTCGAAGGTAGAGCCGATCACCTGAACTATGGTACCAACGTTCTGCGTTGTGGAAATCATAGTCGCAACCTCGCTTCGATATTCGGGAGTCGGTTTGTCGGCAGTTTATGGGGTGACACTTTTTTGATGCTTCCTTTGGAGTACGTTTCCCCTGCCTCCCATGATCCCCGCCCACCGAATGCGTCTCCCCAGCTTCCCCTATGACGCAGACGTCGGCTGGTTGCCTGGTGGGGAAACAAGGCGCCGATCATTTCAGGGCTTCGGCACTGGTAATCAATTCGGTAATTTCGCGGGTAATGTTCGCCTGACGGGTGCGGTTATACAGGCGTGTGATTTCCTTGATCAGCTCGCCAGCGTTTTCTGTGGCGGCTTTCATGGCAATACGGCGGGCGATCTGCTCGCTGACCGCCGCATCCAGGAAGCATTTGAACAGTCGCACTTTGCAGGCCATTGGGACCAACTCGGTAAGGATTTCCTGGGCATCCGGGAGAAACTCGTAATCGAGGCGAAAAGAGGGCGCTGAGGTTGGAGCAGACGATGGTGCCGTACCACCGCGGCGTGTCTCCACCGTCAGCGAACCGAGCGGCAGGAGTGTCTCCACCACCGGTTCCTGACGGGCCGCATTGTGGAACTTCATGTAGGCCACCTTCACCTCATCTACCGCAGCGGTGCTGTACATCTCGATGTAGCGAGTAGCCAGCACTTCTACCTCGGCAAAGGTGGGTCGATCTTCGAAGTGGGTATATTCCCGACTCCGCTCCAGTCGTTGGAAGCGAAAAAAGGTTATTCCTCGTTTCCCGGCGACTTCCAGGTCGAAGGGAATCTGCTGCTGCTGATAGCGTTGGATGGTGGACATGGCCTCTCGCAAGATGGCGGAGTTGTAGCCACCGCATAAGCCGCGATTGGCCGTGATCACCAGCAACAGGCTTTTGCGGACAGGCCGGCTCACCAGCAGCGGATGCTGGACCTCACCAGCCACATTCCGGCTCAAATCGGCAGTGATCTCGGCCATCTTGCGGGTATAGGCATCGGCTTCCAACGCCCGTTTCAAGGCACGCTGGAAGCGCGTCGTGGCGATGAGCTCCATCGTCCGCGTGATCTTGCGGATGTTCCGCACCGCTTTCCGACGCTTGACCAAAGCTCGCAGATTGGCCATAGCTCTACCCTGCTTCCTCGTCTATCACCCACCGGGGATGGATCGCCGGTCGGGTTCACTCTCTCCGGTTACGCTCATCCTGCCCGGTTACGGTCCGTCTGCGTCAATCGCGGTCGTCTTCCCGTCGCTTCCGAGACCAAACCTGTCGAGTTTTCAGCCGGTCAGGCTTTGAACTGCAGCTGGAATTCAGCAATGGCTGCGTTCAGCTTCTCGATGATTTCCGGCGTCAAATCTTTTTCCCGCATGAGCAGTTGGCGTACTTCCGGTTTCTGTTCCCGCATGAAGGTCAGGAATTGCTCTTCCCAGGCTTTGACTTTCTGGCGTTCGATTTTGTCCAGGGCACCACTATTGCCGGCGTAGATGATCATCACCTGGTCCACGACATGCATCGGTTTGTACTGGGGTTGTTTGAGGATTTCCACCATACGGTAGCCGCGTTCGAGTTGGGCCTGGGTGACTTTATCCAGTTCGGTGCCCAGTTGAGCGAAGGCTTCCAGTTCGCGGAACTGAGCCAGGGCCAGTTTCAGACCACCGGCGACCAGTTTATGCTTCATGGCTTTGATCTGGGCATTGCCACCGACACGGGAGACAGAGATACCAACATCCACGGCGGGCAGGACCCCGGCATTTTTCAACTCGGGTTGCAGGTAAATCTGGCCATCGGTGATGGAAATCACGTTGGTGGGAATGTAGGCCGAGACTTCGCCTTCGAGGGTTTCGATGATCGGAAGGGCGGTGAGAGAACCGCCGCTCCCCACCACGCGGGCGATTTTGCAACCCGGGAAGTGTTGCAAGTCCCGTTGGGCCTGACGAAGGCCGCCGTATTCCCCCGGACCCGTATAAACCATGCCTTCATCACCGGGTCCCCGACGTTCGGTAGGGTTGGTTCGCTTATTGACACCCCAGTCCAGGCGGACCTGACTTTCATCGGCATCGCTCGGCACAATCACGTATTTCTCAGCCAGTTTAGCAGCCCGTTCCAGCAAACGCGAGTGGCAATAGAAGATGTCACCAGGGTAGGCTTCGCGTCCGGGGGGCCGACGGACCAGCAAAGAGAGTTGCCGATAGGCCGCCGCCTGTTTGGAGAGATCATCGTAAACACAAAGGGTGTCCCGCCCTTCCTCGTACATGAAGTACTCGGCCATAGCACAACCGGCATAGGGAGCGATGTATTGCAAAGGGGCAGCATCCGAGGAAGAGGCAACTACGACGATGGTGTAATCCATGGCCCCGTATTCGCGCAGTTTTTCCACCACTGCCGCCGTCTTCGACTCCATCTGTCCACAAGCGACATAAACACAAATGACATTTTCTTCTTTCTGGTTGATAATGGTGTCGATGGCGATGGCTGTCTTGCCTGTTTTGCGGTCGCCGATGATCAGCTCCCGTTGCCCCCGGCCGATGGGCGTCATCGCATCGATCGCTTTGATCCCAGTCTGCAAGGGGGTTTTGACCGGTTGTCGTTCGACCACACCGGGGGCTGGTGATTCCACCGGTCGCCGTTTCGTGGCCAGGATCGGTCCTTTGCCATCCAGAGGGTTGCCCAAGGGATCGACTACGCGACCGATCAACTCGGGGCCGACAGGCACGGACAGGAGCTGGCCTGTCGTGCGCACTTCCATCCCTTCGCGTACCTTGAGGTAATCGCCCAGGATGATGACGGCCACCGACGTTTCTTCCAGATTGAAGGCCAGGCCCTTAACGCCTGCCTCAGGAAAGTCGATCAACTCCCCGGCCATGACTTCCGACAGACCGTAGCAGCGGGCGATGCCGTCGCCGACCTCGAGGACACGTCCGGTGGTCCGGGTATCCACTTGCGTGCGGAATTGCTCTAACTCTTCACGCAATACAGAAGCGATCTCGTCGGTTTTGAATCTCATGGCTGCCTCGAGTTAATAATTGGTGACGTAAGGATTGGAGTCGTGTAAGCAGGGATGTATCAAAGACACGGTCGCCGATACGGACAATCAGGCCGCCGATCAATTCAGGACGGATACGGATTATCAGCACCGGCGTTCCGCCGACTAAAGAAGCCAAAGTGTTCGCCAACCTCTCTGCGCTGTACTCCTCCAGGGCCGAGGCACTGTCAATTAGCACCCGGCGACGGCCCGCCCGCTGCTCCAACAGGTTCCAGTATTCCAGTACGGCTGGACGCAACAAGCCCAACCGATCCTTGCGATTGAGCAGACGAAGGAAATCAACGAACAGCGGTTCCGCCTTACCCTCGAAAAGCTGCACAATCAGTTCGTCCTTGCGTCGCCGGCTGACGGCTGGGCTACCCCAAAATGCTTCCAAACCCTCAACCTGGGGAAACACCTCGTGCACCAGGGCATCGAGATCATCGGCCACCGCCGGGGCGACCCCGCGAGCATCCGCAGCAGCCAGCAGAGCCTCGGCATAGATCTTCGGCAACCGACCCCACGGACCGCTTCCTCCGCCCCGCAAGCTAGCCAGATAGAGCCGCCGGTACTGTTCGCGCCTCTGCTCCGGAATCTCGGAGGGTATGACAATCTGTATGCCGTCCTCACCACTCACGGTAGTCTGCTCCCCCTACCCAAGGTGGGTGACTGATTCATGGAACTTTTCCAGTCTCATAACCCTACAAGGGGCTTATTTGGGGTATCCATCGGTCCTAAGGTGCATGTTTCGCCTGAACCTTCTCTCAGCACAGAGCCACTTCTTGTTGAAAACCTCCAGGTCAAGCTGTCCCATGACTATGGTCCAATTTCCCCTCTCTCTTTCCGTTCTGTTTGTTTCGTATCTTGTTTCGTGTCGATTTCGTACCTCTGCTTCATATTTGCAGAGGGGACATTTGCTCGTTACGATTGTGGGTTATTCAACAGCCAATAGCTTTAGTGAAACTGACACATCTCAGGCCGCTGTGGTGACACTACGTTGCAATTCGGCCACCGCTTCATCCAGAAGTCGACGATGGTCCTCCGGTGTGATGTTTCTCGCGAGCACTTTGGCCGAAAGGATAGCGGCCAATTCGACGGCACGATCATAGATTTCGGCCAGTGCCGCATCTCGTGCCGCAGCGATTTCCCGGCGTGCCCGTTCCCGTTCGGCAGCGGCCTCTCTGGCACCCGCTTCTCGTTCGGCCGCACGCAGTGCTTCCGCATCCCGCCGTGCCTCTTCCAACATCGTCCGCACCTGCACGGCCGCCTCTTCCAGTTGCTTCTTGGCCTGCACCAGCAACGCTTTCGCTTCATCCCGTTCCTTCTGCGCTTCGGCCAAGGCGGCGCGGATGTTGGCCTCCCGCTTCTCCAGACCCTCGCGGATGTACGGCCAGGCGTATTTGTTCACAATCCATACCAGCAGACCGAAAACAATGAGCGTGTAAATACCCAAATCGTAACGCTTCAAGCCGAGGAAACCGAGTTTATCCTCTTGTTGCCCGTGGTGTTCCGCCGAGCCACCGGCCGCGATCAGCAGAGAGATCGGCTTGCCGGCCTGGAACATAGGCTTCCCTGGGGCAAAAAGCGACGGCTGGGCACCGTGTCTTCCCGGACTGTCGTCGGCCCATGCTGCAGGTGTCCCGCTGCCGAAAAGAATGGCGACGGCGACTCCGGCGATAGCTGTGGTGATGAACGACCGCATAGGAACATTCCCATGAGTGAGCATGTCATGACCCATCAATGTCAGTGCCTGGTGGCTGAAGTTGTCTGGATCATCCCTACGACCAGGGGGTTGAGTTTCGTCGGAATGAATCGTCCCTCAGCCACCATCCCGCCACGGGCTGCCTCAGACAATCAGCGGTAACAGCAAACACAATACCAGAGCAATAATTCCCGCACCTTCGACCAGACCGGCCAGGATGAACATTGCTCCCTGGATGGCTCCGGCTTGTTCTGGCTGACGAGCAATGCCGCTGAGGGCCGCCGAGCCGACCAGACCAATACCGATACCAATGCCGACAATGGCCAACCCCATGCCGATACCAGCCCCGAGACCGGGATAGTTCGTCGTTTGAGCAAACAGCGGTGTGGCCGTGCTCAAAACTCCCAGTAAGGCCAGCACCAGTACCGATACGACACGCATGGTTCATTCACCTCCATCAATGTAAGGATTGTCTTATTGTGGCAGTCGATAGACCGGTCGGCTACCCGTTACCGCCGGGTTTTTGCTCTCCTCAGCCAGTTAGTGGGGCGGATGCTTCGCTAAACCGATAAACACTGCGGTGAGGAACGTAAAAATAAAAGCCTGAAGCCCCGCTATGAACAACTCTAATAAACTCAGTGCGGTTACGAGGGCCACACTGAAGGGCATCACAATGTAAAACATCCAGTCCTGTGCGATGGGGATTTTGTAACGGGGATCATCCACCATTGCGATGAAAAACAGGATGACAAACAGCACGGTATGTCCCGCGAGCATATTCGCCAACAACCGGATCGCCAGGACTGTAACACGGATGAAAGCCGTGAGATATTCCAGAACGGCCATCCCGACGATCAATACAGCAGCGAACAACTGCAGGGCAGCTCCCCCTTCCAAGTGGATATGAGGGATGAAGGTTTTCAGATACGGTAACAATCCTCCGTGGGTCCGGATACCGGATATGTGGATAACAACGAAGCTCACCAGGGCCAATGCTCCCGTCACCATGATCGAAGCGGTGGGGGAAGCCAGAAATGGCACCATTCCGATGAGATTCATCGCGAAGATGAACAAAAACAGGGTGGTCAGATAGGGGAGGTAATCGTCGGCCTCCTTTTCCCCCAGAGCAGGTCGGGCAATCTTATCCCGCACGAAGAAAACCAGACTCTCGATAAGATTCCACAACTTGCCCGTGGGGGGTTCTCCCGTGCGCATCTTGCGTCCCAGCCAGATCAGCATTACCGCCACCCCGATGCCGCAAACCGTCATCAAGATGATGAACTTGAGCGGAATGCCACCGTACTGAACGCCATGAATTTCGATCCCTGCTGTCTCAAAAATGTGGAATGTGTCGCTATCGGCGACGTGATCGAACGGATTGAATTTCTTGCTGGTATCGGCCATCGGCTCGGTCTCAAATCTGGGTCGTTCCTAAGGACCATTCGTGGAGTGCAACAGGTTCACTTCCACCAGCAACAGAGCGCCACCAATTAGCCTCAATCGTTCCTGAGGACACGAAAAGAGGCATTGGTGCCCGATCTGGCACCCAGCCCTTGACTCCTACGATCTAGTCCCTGATCCTGACTTTTCAGGGACAACCACCGGGAGGGACTGTTCCAAACCCTGTCGGGGTGTTTGAGTCACATATCGTGCTAGCACCACGGTTTCGGCACTGAGCGCCGACAGGTATGTAATTAGGAGCCATCCCCAAAACATCCACGGATCCCACTCCAAGGTTTGGCGAAGCAGCAGGAAGAGACACAGGCCACCACCGAACCCTACGATCAGCCGCAGGAAACTAGCCAGCACCACCACGGCTACGCAGCCTAATGGTGAGCATCGCCAACGCGGGACCAGCCAGGCGATCACCGCAGCCGGTGGTAGCACGAGCATCCACGAAATTCCCGCTGCCCAAGCATGGCGTTGATCCATTCCTATTGCTGCGCAACTCGCGAGCAGACCAACAAGGACTAGCGGCCAGCCAATCATCTGCCTCAGTAAGCTTTTCACGGAACCGGCTCCCGCTGGGTCGTGGTCTTTCGTTGCGAGTCAGCATCTGATGAAGGCCGGCTTAGTCGTATCAGTAGGAAAAACGCTGCGGGCACTCCGAGCACCGTCAACCCCACTGTAAATACCGGCATAGTACCCAAAAGGTAATCCACCAGCAGTCCGGCAAGGGTAAATGACACCATCTCCGAGCCAGCCGCCAGCAATCCCCATGGCGCAACTCGGCCTCGTTCCCCTTCGGACATTACTGCCGCCCATTGCCTTAAGCTTTTTCGTCACAGCTAGAACGATGGCGTATTGTCGGAACCGCCACCGCTCGTGGCAACCCGTTGTTGTGAATTTTTTCACAAGCTCCCGTAGTGCCTGCCGCTATGCCCATACCTGTCTGCCCCTTACCCCTGGTTAGTTCGGGGGAAGGTTATGCTTTGCGTCCGCACTTTTTCTCATGTTTCATTAGCTGTTTTCATTAGCTGTTCTCATGTTTCACTACCTGACCAGACACCGTTGATCAAGGATTTGCTGGTCGCCGCCGACCTGCAAGATGTTGCTCCAGTTCAGGCCGTTGTTGTGAAAATCAAAACGACCGCAACGATATCCTTACCGCCTTGATTGACCTGCACCACCGGTCGTGTGCTCTATGGAACGACCACATGTGAGTTACTTTCTGCGCTCATCCAGTACAACGAATCTGGATCGCAAGATAGCTTAACAATGCTTTAAAAGGTCGCCGCACACGGAAAACAACTTATAGCGCAGCAACTTTACCTTTTTACTTTCTTGTGCATTGTTGGGAATAAACTGCTACTATTTACTCATTTGCATTGTGCACAATGAGCCGAGTCCTGAGTATCTGTAATAAGGGTTGACTTTGGCAGTGCATTGTAGATACTGCTGTGCATAGCTTAGTTTCGTACATCCTGATGAACTTTGGCAACTGTAAAAAATCCGATCTATACAAGCAAAACTGTGAGTTCTAGTGTAACTGACAAAAATAACATATGATGCGTTCCCCGCTGTGAATCATTTTCTGTCGAAGTCTGCTGCAAGGTGAGCGGGTGGGGAGAAGGTAACGGGGGGTGCTTGCAAGGAACGTGGCAAGCGATTAGTCTGGAGTTGCTCAAAGGGAAATAGTCCGGGTCGCTTACAGGAGGCCGCTATGGCACAGGAGCAGGAGTTGGATTGGAGCGAGGAATTTTTTCAAGTTCGTCGTCATGGTGACGTGGCGGTGATTGTACCATCGGCCCAAGTGGAACACCTGGCCGAAACTTTATTGGAGCCCGCGGCCCAAATGGTGCTGGAACCGTTGCGTCGGGATCCGCCTGGACACATCGTCGTGGATTTATCCGATGTGTCCTACTTCGGTTCCTCGTTCATCACGTTCTTGTTACGGTGTTATGAGATTGTCAAACCTCGTGGCAGTGAGATGGTGCTGGCCGGTGTAAATCCCCGTATCCGGGAACTGCTGCAAACGACAGCTTTAGACATGCTCTGGGCGATCTATGCCACTCCGGAAGAAGCCGTGGCCTCACTCGGTGGTTCCTATTGATTGGGCGGACACGGTACCTCCCGTTGAGTATGATGACCCAGCTTGGTGCCTCCCGTTGAGTATGATGACCCGGCCCAGTCATTTCTCAGTAGCTTGCAACTCCTGAAGGTTCGCTTCCAACGTGGTGATTTGTCTGGTTAGGTCCTGGAGCAGTTCGCGTTGCTGTTGTACAACCTCGGGTGGGGCATTGTGGAGAAATCGATCATTGGCCAGCTTGGCTTGTACGGCCTGGCAGGCCTTACGCTTTTCGGAGAGTTGCTTTTCGAGCCGACGAATTTCGGAGGCCAGATCAATCAAGCCGGCGAGCGGGACATAAGCCTCGAATTGAGGATGTACGATACTCCCCGCGAGCGGCGGCTTCTGGATGGTTTCCCCCGCTTCCAACCTACCAATGCTCGCCAGCGGAGACAGGAAGTTGGCCAAGGACCGGATATCCTCGGCCGTCTGGTCACTACATTTGACAAAGACATCGATTTTGGTCCGTTCGTCCATTTGATATCGGCTGCGTAATTCACGAACACCGCGGACCAGTTCCTGGAGCAAGCGGAAACGTTGTTCGGTGATTGGGTCGATCCAGTGGTCGGGGAATGCGGGCCAACGGGCGATGACCACGCTTTCTTCCGCCGGTTGTGGCTCGGGCAGACCCCGTTGCGGAGCAGCCTGGGCTAATGCTTGCCAGAGAGATTCGGCGACAAACGGCATCACCGGTTGTACTAAACGCACGATCGCGTCCAGCAGACCGATCAACATCCGCTGGACCAGGGGACGGGTGATCGGCTCCTTGAGCCGTCCTTTGGCAAGCTCGATGTACCAGTCGCAAAACTCGGACCATATGAAATCGTAGAGCAAACGGCTGACTTCGCTGAAGCGGTACTGTTCAAGGGCGGCGGTGATATCGCGGCTGGTTGCTGCCAGGCGGGAGAGAGCCCAGCGGTCTTCGGTGGGCAGTTGGGGGTAGGGTGGAAGAGGCGCAGGGGTGTAGCCGTCCAGGTTCAGCAGCAAAAAGCGGGCAGCATTCCAGAGTTTGTTGGCAAAGTTGCGACCGATTTCAAAGCGGTCGGAGCCCTGGCGGGCAGTCGGTAGTTCGGGATCCTCGCTCGGCCAAGGTCCCCCGGGGCGGAACGGCTTTTTGCACTGCGAACAGACCAGTTTGCGGGTCCGCATGTACATATGCTCTTGCCGGACTGGAATCTGGGCCCCGCAATGAGGGCAGATGTTGACCACAGGCATGCGGCTGTCCTGCGTCTCGGTGGCCAGATGGACCATCCCGTATCGCAGGGCATCCACTCCGTAGATATCGATGACATCGAGCGGATCGACCCCGTTGCCTTTGGTCTTGCTCATGGTTTCGCCGAAGCCGTCCAGCACTTTGGGATGGACGTAAACGTGGAAGAAGGGAATGTCGCCCACGTTGTAGAGGCTGGCCAGGACCATACGAGCCACCCACAGCGTGATGATGTCCCGACTGGTAACCAGCACGGAGGTGGGATAATAGTACGATCGAAGTTGTTCCCAGTCGGGGGCTACACGATCAGCATGTTCTTCCGGCAGGGAGGGTCCGGGCCAACCGAGGGTGCTATGGGGCCATAAAGCCGAGGAGAACCAGGTATCCAGCACGTCTTCTTCTTGCTGGATAGTGACCCCAGGGCCAAACGTAGTCTGGTCCAGGTCGTGCCGGGAACAGATTACCCAGTGGTCCTTTTCGGGGTCATAGTAGCCGACACGATCCGGTCCCAGCGCCTGGCGGATAACCTGTTCCGACCCCCGAACATACCAAACGGGGATGCGATGTCCCCACCACAGTTGCCGACTGATACACCAATCCCGTTTTTCCGCCAACCAGGCCAGGTACCCTTCCCTGTAACGTTCGGGGAAGAAACGGATGCGGCCGGTGGTGACAGCGTCGATCGCCAATTGGGCTAAACCCGGTTTGCCATCGTCGCGGTCCCCCATTTTGACGAACCACTGGTCAGACAGGTACGGCTCAATAGGGGTTTTGCTGCGGTCGCTGTACTTGAGCGGGACTAATCGTTCTTCTCGACCCTCGTAAAAACCAAGCTCTTGCATTTTGCGGATGACCGCTTCCCGAGCGACATAGCGATCCTGCCCTTGGAACTCGCCGGCGTTTTCGTTGAGGGTGCCATCGGGGCGGAGGATGTTGATGATGCCGATTTCGGGATGGCGTTGCCAGCAAGCGTAGTCGTTGGGGTCATGAGCAGGGGTGACTTTGACGCAGCCAGTTCCGAAGTTGGGGTCGGCCAGGAGTGCGTCGGCGATGATCGGTATTCGGCGACCGTTGAGGGGAATGATGGCCCAACGGCCAATCAGGTGCTGATAGCGGGGATCCTCGGGGTGAACGCAAAGAGCGGTGTCACCAAGCATCGTTTCGGGACGGGTGGTACCAAAGCGGATGAAAGTATCGGGCATTCCTTCCACGGGGTATTTGAAGGTCCAGAAACTGCCCGGAGTTTCTTCGGTGTAGGTTTCATCGTCAGCCACTGAGGTTTGCAGTTGCGTATCCCAGTTGACCAGCCGTTTGCCCCGGTAGATGTAGCCATCCCGGAACATCCGGAAGAAGGTTTCGCGAACGGCCCGGGCACAAACCGGATCCAACGTGAAGCGGGTACGGCGAAAGTCGCAACTGGCCCCCATCTGACGCAACTGGGTGAGAATCCGGGCCTCGTACTTGTCTTTCCACGCCCAGATGCGGCGGACCAGCTCTTCCCGACCAAGTTCCTGGCGGGTCTTCTTCTCCTGCTGATAGATCAGACGCTCGACTACGGATTGCGTGGCGATACCAGCATGGTCAGTACCGGGGACCCATAACGCGTTGTAGCCTTGCATGCGACGCCAGCGGATCAACACGTCCTGGAGCGTGTTGTTCAGAGCGTGCCCCATATGCAAAGCACCGGTAACATTCGGCGGCGGGATGACAATGGTGAAGGCAACCCGGGTAGGATCCGGATCACTATGGAAGTAGCCGCGACTTTCCCAAAAGGTGAGCCACTGCTGTTGGGCCAGTTTGGGGTCGTAAACCTTCGGAAGCTCAATGGCCATATCTCCCCCTGCTTTTTTCCACTCTAGGGAAGAAAAGGGATTTTGTTGGCACAAGCGTATAAGACTCGGTGAAGGTGATCATTCTGCAGATCATGGGGTGCCGGCTTCACTGTCTTTGAACAACTTGTATTCAATGCTGTCCACCAGAGCCAACCAGCTGGCTTCGATGATGTTTTCGCTTACGCCCACGGTTCCCCACACATCGGTGGCATCGCGGCTTTCGATGACCACTCGTACCCGAGCGGCGGTACCGGCTCGGGCGTTGACCACACGCACCTTATAGTCCACCAGTTGCATCTCCTGCAAGCGGGGATAGATTGGGGTCAAAGCTTTACGCAATGCACCATCCAATGCATTGACCGGTCCGTCTCCCTCGCTGACGGTGTGGGCTATCTGATCCCCGATCCGCAGTTTGACGGTCGCTTCCGTCACCGGTGTGCGTCCCCCATTGTGTTCGATATTGACCCGATAGGCCAGTCGCTCGAACCAAGGGCGGTACAAGCCGGCCGCTTTTTTGACCAGCAGGTCGAAGGATGCCTCCGCTGCCTCGAATTCGTAACCTGCATGTTCCAAGTCTTGAACCTGATTGAGTATTTGCGTCAACAGGGCCTTATCATGATGCAAACGGTACTTCATGGTCTTGTTCAGAATAGTCGAGTGTCCAGACAGTTCGGAAATCAGAATGCGGCGCTCGTTGCCTACCCATTCCGGCTGGATGTGTTCATAGGTGGCCGGATCGCGGTTGACGGCGTGCGTGTGCATCCCGCCCTTGTGGGCAAAGGCACTGCTGCCGACAAATGGTTGATTGGGACGGAAATTCATGTTGGCCAGTTCGTACACGTAGCGAGAGGTTTCGGTCAGATGCTGCAGGCTGCCGGGCTGCAACACTTCATAGCCGTACTTGAGGGCCAAATTGGCAATGATGCTGATCAGGTCCGCATTGCCGCAGCGTTCTCCCAGACCATTGATGGTTCCCTGAACGTGCGTGGCTCCCGCGCGGACGGCCGCCAAGGAGTTGGCCACCGCCAGGTCGCAGTCATTGTGGCAGTGGATGCCCACCGGGCAGAACAAGATACGTCGCACCGCCGTCACTCCCTCGGCGATCCGCTCTGGCATGGTTCCTCCGTTGGTATCGCACAAAATCACGGTGGATGCTCCTGCCTCTGCGGCCACCTGCACCGTGCGCAGTGCATATTCCGGATTGGCCCGCCACCCGTCGAAGAAGTGCTCCGCGTCGTAAAACACCTCCCGCCCCTGCCGCCGACAATAGGCAATCGATTCCCCGATCATGCGGAGATTTTCCTCCAGCGTCGTACCCAGAACGTGCGTGACATGGTAGTCCCAGCTCTTGCCGACCAGCGTCACCACTTCGGTCCCTGCTGCTAGTAACGCCTGCAATCCCACATCCTGCTCCACCGGCGTGTTCTTCTTCCGGGTCATACCGAACGCGACCACCCGGGCGTGCCTCAGTGGCAACGATCGCACCTGCTGGAAATACTCGGCATCTTTGGGATTGGACAGGGGATAGCCCCCTTCAATGTAGTCAATCCCTATCTCATCCAACCGCCGCGTCACCAGGAGTTTGTCCTGAAGCGAGAAATTCACCCCTTCCCCTTGACTCCCATCCCGTAAAGTGGTGTCGTAAATGATCACCCGCATACCCCGATTCTCCTGGTGCATTCCCGAAACTCTGGTAGCTGGCACCTCATGAAAAAACCCCGGTGAGTAGCACCGGGGCCGCTGTCGTTACTGGTAATACCTTTGTGGCTCTGTCCGACCCCGTTGTTCCTCCTATCCAACACTAATGATCACAGCCACATTGCGTGCTCCCCACGCCGCGGCAATGATGATCTGATCGGGTAGGCGAACAATCTTCGGCACCGGACAGTTCCTCCCCATTACTGCCATACTAGCACAACTGCTTGATCTGTCCAGTATCCAAACAGTTCTCCGCTGTCTGGGAATCGCATGGGCCTTCCCCTGCAACAGTCACAGCCTCGGGATTTGCCACAACGGCTTCGACCACTAAGCGACTCGGGGAGTTCCACCATAAACTCATCGAATACCCATTGATCCGCCACTGTTATACTGTAAATATGAACCACAAACCGGCGGAAGTCAAGAACTTTTCCGGAATTTCCTCCCACACGCATGGTACGGAAGAGCACGTTCGCCCCAAAGCGCTGTTCGAACGGGATCGTTCCGCTTGGGAAAGTGTCCCGCGGGGTTACCCCTAGGAGGTGGTAATCACCTGAGGATCGATCTGAAAAAATGGGAAAATCCCAAAAAATGGGAAAATCTCTAGCCAGGTCCAACGGCCAGCGGTGACGAAAGGTCGGGCTGCGGATGAGCCAGTCGGCCAGAAAACTTGACGGCCGCCGCGGAAGCAAAAATAACGGGGTAAAAGGCAACAACGGGAAAACAAGGATACTCAAAAGATCATCGCCCGTGTGGGAGCAGGCAGAGGGGCGATTCCCACACGGGCGGCGTTCCGTAGGCGAACCGGAACTTTATTTCCACTCGGGCAACAGCTTCCAGCAGAACTAACTCCTTTTTACCGTATTGCGATAATCCCAGGTCTGCATGGTTTGACTATATCAGTAGCAATCGGCATACCAATAATCTGTCAGACCAAACGACTTGTCATAACTAGTTTACTGACAAAGAATTACACGCATTATAGATCCGCCGCATCTTTTCAGGCATCGCAACTCCAAACTGTCAGCTTTTTCGACAATTCCCCGGCAACTGTCAAAAAATTCGTCGAAAAAATTCTTGACTTCTTTTCGGCTGATGCTACTATGCCAATAGACCGGTTGCGATCTCTGAGCTGAATGGGCGACGGTTCAGGGGTCAGCGACCGGTCGCTTTTTTGGTAAATAGACCATCTCATCTCCAAACCTTGGTGTCCCATATTGCCTGTTGCATAATGAGGCAGGTTTATTGTTGTGCGCACTTGCACCCTCTGGCCCACGATGGGATGGGTTCTGGTGACGGATTCTAACACACGAGGGTCTGCTTCCTCCGTTCTGCTCACGTTCCAGGCCGGTGAAAAGAGGAAATCCCAATAGGTGAATCCCCTCTCCTTGCAAGTCCACAATGTCCGGTTATCAGCCGCTTCTAAAATCCCATCAATGAATGTTCCTTTTCCTTTATGACACATTTGACTGATCTATACAGACTATTCTCCCATCACCCTGGCAGTTTGCCAACCTGATCTAGATTGGTCGCTAGAGTCTGACTGTAAGTTCCACAAAATGTGAGTTTTGAGATAATGTTTTGCTGAGGCAATATCCAAACACCCGCAACCGCGATTCCCGCGTTCGCTTTGAAAAACTATTAGCACTCAATCCCCTTGGCCCTTGACCTGACTCAGGGGATGTGTAACATGATTAGGGAATATAAGACATTTGGCTATGGCCCTATCGTCTAGTGGTCTAGGACGTAGCCCTCTCAAGGCTAAAACCGGGGTTCGAATCCCCGTAGGGTCACTGGTTCGTTGGAACGGGCGATGCCCTAGTTATAACCGTGGTTATAACCAGCGTCAGCTAACCAATTCCCTCCAGGCTCGTAAACGACCAAAGGCCCAAGGGAGCAGTTGACCCTCGGAGCACCGTCGACAGAACTTGCCTATCAGAACCGCCAGGTGGCGAGGGATTAGACGCCAGCCACCATAACAGCGCCAATGTCGCCAGAAGAGACGTTCTTCATTACACGATTGTTGCTCCAGCAAAAGACGACGAGGTGTCCGGCTATAACTTGCCGAACCGTGGTGCCAGACTACTGAGGCCGGTTCGTAGAGGATTTGACCACCTCGTTGCCGGAGACGTAAACCGAGGTCAACATCTTCGAAATAGGCTCCGAAAGAGATGGCCAGCCCGCCCGCGGCGCGTAAGGCGTCCCGGCGATAAAAGGCGGCACACCCCGAGGCTGAGGTAACAGGTCCAACCTGACGAAGTTGAAGAGGAAGTTGGGTGGACCAACGCAGACCATGCCCACGTTTCCACGCAAAGCCGCCGGGATCATACTCATCACCAGCGGAATCGATAAAAGCTTGGAAGATGGTAGTCAGTTTCTCCTGCCCAGGATGCTGCAAAATAAGAGGGGCGACAGCCACGACTTCGGGATCACGAAAATGCACTAGAGCGGCGTCCGCCCAACCTTTAGACACTTCGGTGTCGTCGTTGAGCAGTTCCACAACAGGGCTGTTCGCTGCTTCCATTCCGACACTTGCAGCGTAGCAAAACCCACGTCGACGTGGTAAGCGGAGCACACGCACCTGAGGAAAATCACGCAAGACCTGCTGCAGCGATTCCCTGGGCGAGGCATCATCAATCACGAGGATTTCCGTATCGTCCGGTGCATGCTCGGTCACACTTCGTAAACAGCGGTGTAACAGCACGCCTGCACGGTGGGTAGGAATGATCACGCTCAGAGCAAGCATAAGGTAGGGTAAGTGTTAGACTGATCCTTATTCACTCCTATCCGGAACAAGACCTTGGGCAGCGGCAATTTTGCGCAGGTAACGGCTGGCAAACGCGAGGCGTTGAGGTATGGAGGGAAGTCGCCCTTGTGAGATGTCCCGTACCAGATATCGCAATTGTTGGTAACAAGCGCTGTCCCGATGTCGGCGGCACAAATAGGCCCAGCCTGCCCGGTACAGCGCCTCGAACCAGACCAGTCTGTGCAAGCACCAGTTGGACCAACGTCCCCAGTGCTTACGAGCAAACTGCATCAAGGCGTGGCGTGTGATCAAACGCAACGGAGCCGGTACCACGCGGGCATGGAGTGGCCAATGATGGGTCACAATGATCCGCGGTTCGTAGAGCACCTGCCACCCTGCGGCCTTGGCACGGTGACAGAAATCCACATCTTCATAGTATAGAAAAAACGATTCATCCAAGCCTCCCAACTGTTCGAAACAATCCCGACGTACCAGTAAACAACCTCCGGTTACCCAATCGACTTGTTGCCGCTGCTGTATATTTAACATTTGGCATTTCCGCCAGGCACGCGGACGTAGCAAGCCTCGTAAAGTACTTCCCAGCGTTGGGAATCGACCGCATGAGCCTTGGAGGCTGCCATCCGGATTGCACAGTCGCAGCCCTACTACGCCCGCCCGCGGTTCCTCAACGGTCAACTGCTCAACTATGTCCATAACCGCATCCAGAAAACCCGCGGGAACAGTCACATCCGGATTCAACAACAAAAACCACTCATAGACGGCACCGTCCGTCCGCCAGATGCCCCAACGCCAGCGGTCGAGTTCTCGTACGCCTCGGTTGACACCGCCGGCAAATCCCAGATTCCGACTCTCATACCGTACCCGGATACCGCCGACTGTGTCGGTCCAACCGGTTCCACTACCACCATTGTCCACCACGACGACACGAATTCGGCCTCGGGACCAGGCAGAACAGTCCTGTAACTGCCGTAATAGCTGCCGAGTGTTCGCCCACTGATAGTAGTTCACGATAATGACAGAGACACCACAATATCCGACCCGCCGAGCCGATCGCTTGAGGCTGACGGTTGTTGCGGCAGAAGTAGTGTCCACCTCAGACGATACCAACGCCGGTACCGCTGTCTCCAATTCCACCGACGACGCTATTCCGCCGGGCGGGATGCCCCAGTCCATGCGTGCTCCTTCACTTTGGTCCCACCCGACCGATCCCACGGCCGGCGTAATCCGCTTCTTTGGGCCATGGTTCCTTATTTACCGAATCCTACGGCTTTTCTGCAAGCGGAATTGACGGGAACACCTTCTGAACTTTCCCAACTGGCGGGACCTCTCCAGGTCCAGCAACGGGACAGCCTGTCTTCAGGTCCAGCAACGGGACAGCCTGGCCGTTGTGCGAAGCCCAATAACAAAGGGAATGTGGAAACAGCCGCACCATTTCCCGGTGGTGTCAGGACTTGTGGAAATCCCAGGAATCTATGCGATTCGGGCTAAGGAGAATCTCTCCAGTCGGGTAACCATCGGAAGAAGATTCAGGATCGTTCGACCCTTCCCGTTGGGTCACTGATTGGCTTGTCTCGGGGAACGAGTGGAACGAAGATGATGGATAGCAAGGCCGAAACTGTGACGAGCCTGTCATGACTACTCCACCTGCAGGTGACCATGCTAAATCCCGAGCCCTTCCGGTGGTGAAGGATGGTTTGGAAGAACTGTTGCGCGTGGAAAGTCGCCAGCTGGGTTTTTCCCTCTGCGGGATTGCACCGGCCACGGAAGCGGACACCTATGCCTTTTACCAGCATTGGCTGAGTCAAGGATATGCGGGGGAGATGGAGTACCTACACCGTCGGGCGGAAGCGCGTCGTCATCCCCGCTCCATCCTCTCGGGTGTACGCTCCGTTATCATGCTGGCTATGGACTATGGCCCCCGTCCGCTACGCCGTTCCGTGCCACCTCCTCAGGCTGGCTCTTTTCCGGGTCGCATCGCCTTCTACGCGGCCACTCTGGATTACCATACGTTTCTCTGGCGAAGACTTAATCTGCTGGCCGATTGGTTGCGACGGCAAGTTCCGGGGTGCCGGGCTGTCGGGGTTTGTGATACGGCTCCGCTCCTGGAGCGGGACTTCGCCCGTCGGGCGGGTCTGGGGTGGATCGGGAAAAACACTCTGCTGATTCATCCCCGCCGTGGCAGTTTCTTGTTCCTGGCTGCCTTGCTGACCAACCTTTCCTTGCAGCCAGATCCACCCTTCCCCACGCAACATTGTGGCACGTGTACCGCCTGCTTGCAAGCCTGTCCCACCCAAGCTTTCCCCGCTCCTTATGTCCTGGACGCTCGACGCTGTATCAGCTACCTGACCATCGAACATCGTTCTGCTATTCCAGAAACCCTAGCTCAGTCGGTCGGGGATTGGCTCTTTGGCTGCGATATTTGCCAGGAAGTCTGTCCCTGGAACCGTAAGCCGCAACTCAGTGATTCCCCACTGGTGCATCAGCCCGAATGGGAGTGGTGGGATCCGGTGGCGATTCTGCGTATGGACGAGGCGACTTTCCGCCAGCAGTTCCGTGGGACCTCTCTCTGGCGGGCCAAACGCCGGGGCTTGCGTCGCAATGCCGCCATCGTGCTGGGCAACTGTGGTGATACTTCGGTCTTGCCCCTGCTACAAGAAGTCGCCCAGGATGCCGATCCCATCGTCCAGGCCGCCGCCCGTTGGGCCATCACTCGCATCAGCCAGCGGTTCCACGTCTCGATCTCGACTCCATCAGGCGGTGCGGCAATCCACTGATCGATTCTCCTTCCCAGTTCATGCTATCGAGGGACACGGAAGAAGTAGTAGTCCTCGCGGAACAGGGGAACCCTCAGCGGGGCTCTGAAGGGGATTGTAGCTGACCGCCCTCGTCCTGGCGGAAAACGCTCAATCTGGTCTGAGCATTCAGACGCTTTCTATGGGAAATGGGCTTCTATGGGGGAAATGGCAGGCCTGTGCGCAGAGGAAATCAACCTGTTCACCGGATTGGTAGGGCTGTTAAAGACGTGGGGCACGAGATACGGCGCGGGGACTCGCAACCCGCACTAGTCTCGTGCCTGAGAGAAAGGAGTTTTGGTCGTTGGGAGCCGGGACTCGCAACCGGCTGGTAATAGCGTGCAGCAGCAAACGTGCCAAACACAGATCAGCATCTAGTCCCGACAGGCGAAATTTTTGTAATATGCTCTCCTCAAGGGAGTTAGCAATCGATATTTGCTCCCGGCCAAATCCAGAGCAAGTTGCGTAATCGACTCAAGCGGTGAAAAGACTATCCTGGACTGTTGCAACATGCAACAGGGCGTTGTGGAATTTCGCTGCTTTGGGGGAAAGATTGAGATCCCTGAATTCACAATTTTCGCACGAGGGGGTTCTGGATTTCATAGCCGTAGGACGTTGGAATTGTGGTCGCAGAGGTAGAAAACATGATTCCTGTGTTCAATAGTTTCACGCATGTCTTGTCCGCTTGTTTGGTTTTCTCGGAAGGGCTAACTCCCTGATTTTCTCGGAAGGGCAAACTCCCTCGTGATTTGGAAACCGCTACAGTTAGAAAAAGCCGAGACGTAATTACTGATGCACCGGTTTTATGGTCTGGCCGGATTGGGAGGGTGGGGTCCTCAAGATCAAGTGCGCGCTACTGGACTCGAACCAGTGACCTCCACAATGTCAATGTGGCACTCTAGCCAGCTGAGCTAAGCGCGCAAGCTAAACATATTGTTTATCGTCACGGCTTGCCTAGTCAAGAGTGTCTCTTCCTCGCAAAGAAGGGGATAGGAATGATGGAAGCTGCTGAGGGTGGAGGGGCATCTGACTGGATCATGCTTTCTTTTGCTTCCCCGAAGAAGGGATGATGGAAGCTGCTGAGAAGCGTTTTACGCAAGCCCGAAAGGGTGTGATGGTTTGGCCACCCCCGGCAGGAATGATACCGTGGAGTGGACCTGTCACGGCGTCAGTGGGGTAGGTGGGATGAACCTGTAAGAATTATTGAGAATGAAGGGGGTAAATTATTTTTTACCCAGGCAGTACAGAACACCGCGATCGGTACCCACGCAGAGGCAATCGGGGCCGATGGCTGCCGAGGATGTAACTGGTGCGTCAAGCAGTAGTTCCTGAAGTTTCCTTCCTGTCTTCAAGTCCAGAACATAGAAATGGCCATCACGCGAGAGACAACCGACGTATACCCTATCCGCAGCAATGACCGGCGAAGCATCCACGTGTCCTTCTGTGGCGAAATCCCAGAGTCTTTTGCCAGTGGTAGCCTCCAAGGCGTAAACCTTGCGGTCGCGACTCCCAGCAACCACGATGTTCTGGGCGACGGCAGGCGAGGAATAGAAAGGCATCGCTCGACGCGGAGGTTCGAAAGCCCAGAGTTTGCTTTGTTTCGGAATGTCCGCAGCCACAATCTGGTGAGAAATCATGGTGACAAACAGATGATTGCCCACAACGGCGGGAGTCGAAACCGTTTCCCCACCCAAAGAGATGGTACCGACTTCTTTGCCTGCACGCAGATCCACGATGTGGACCACTCCGTCGCTGCAGCCGGTGGCAAAAGCGAAATGTTCATGAATCGGTGCCGCAGCGTTGATAGGTCCGTCCACGGATATGCTCCAGACTTTCTTTCCCTCACTGTTGAGGCAATAGAGACGGGAATCGTGGGCACCAAAAATGATATGATCGTTGTAAACGTTGGCGGCTGCGTGGATCTCTCCCTCGGCGGCAAATGTCCAACGGATCTTACCCGTGGCAACATCAAGGCAGTAAAAGTTACCCTCGAGGTCTCCAATCAGAATCTGACCCTTGTGGACGGTCGGGGAAGCCTTGATCGGTCCCAAGCGGCTTTTCCAGAGTAGCTTGCCCGTTGCAAGCTCCAAAGCATACACGTGTTTATCCAAGGAGGCGACAAAGACCTGTTGGCCGACGATCGCAGGGGCGCCTTCGATGGCATCGCCGGTACGGAATTGCCATCGCTCCTCCAGAGGATGGGGGAGCGTGCGGGGAACGGCGCCGGTCATCGCGGCATTGCCCCGAAAAAAACTCCAGTCGGCTCGCACAGAGAGTACCGATGAGAAGATGAGGGCAAGAAGGAGAGTGACGCGGTAAGCCGACCTCAGCGTGCCGATCACCAGGCTGCCTCGTAAACACGGAGCAGATCGGACTCGCTGACCGGACGGGGATTGAAACGTGCGGTCCATTGCTGGTGCGCCTCCTCCGCAAGCAAGGGTAAGATAGTTTGGCTGACACCACAGTCTCGCAAACGTTGGGGTAGCCCTGCCGTGTGGGTAAAGTGGAGGATGCGTTCGACGAGGATATCCGTGGCTTGTCGGTCACTGCGGCATTCGCAGCCCAGAAGGTCCGCATACAATGGTTCGATCCTCTCACCATTGAAACGGACTACATGGGGGAGCATTATGCCAATGGCCACTCCATGGGTAATACCGTAATGGGCGGTCAGCGGATTGGCACAGCTGTGACAGATACCCAGCATGCTGTTTTCGATGGCCATGCCAGCCAGGTGTGCTCCCAGGAGCATGTTCCAGCGTGCCGGTAGATGGTGTGGTTCTCGCAAAACGGTATCGAAATGCTTCGATAGATACTCCCAGGCAGTACGTGCCAACATCTGGGCGAAGGGATTGCGACGCGTACAGACGAATGACTCCACGGCGTGGGCGATGGCATCGATCCCGGTTGCTGCGGCGACATGGTGGGGTTGGGTCAGGGTCAGTTCGGGGTCGAGTAACACAATTCGGAAAGCTGCTTTGCGATCCCCGCAGGCCATCTTGAGGTGCGTCTTCTCGTCGGTGATCAGGGCGTAGCTTTGAGCTTCGCTCCCGGTTCCTGCGGTGGTCGGAACACCGATGGAAGGAAGCATGGGGCGGCTGGCTTTCCCATAGCCTTTGTAATCGCTGATGCGTCCCCCGTTGGTCAGCAGAAAGTTGATCCCTTTCGCGCAATCCATCGCGCTGCCACCTCCCACGGCGACGATGCAGTCGATCTGCTGGGAACGGGCGAAGTGCGTGCCGGCCTCCACCTCACGCTCGGTGGGATTTTCCTTGACATCGTCGAATACAGCCACTTCCACGCCCACTGCTTCGAGGATGGCCTGGGCACGCTGAGGGTGGCCGGCCTGTTCCAAACCCGGATCTGTGACCAGTAGCACGCGGTGGCTTCCTAACGTCCGGACCGCCTCACCCAGACGTTGTAAAACCCCCGGTCCCGCGATCACACGGTTGAGAGGCTGGAAGTCAAATGGGAGGAGTTGGTCTGAGGGGTAGTCCCGCGGGGGAGGCGGCGCTGCTACAGCCACGCCGCTGCCTGCACTCATGACATGGGTCTCCAAGGATCGGTCGCTGGTGTATGTTTGTGGGCGTGAGGTCATACGTGAACCGGACCTTCAAACTGGAAGGCACGTGCACGGAAGAGGAAGTCCACGATATTCCCCTCGTGGGGCTGGAGCCAATTCAGCCTGATGGTAGGAATCGGGCCAATGTTCAAGCGATCAATGTGAGTGGCATCCAGCAGGGCACGCTGGAACTTGGGATCCTCCGTAATTGCGGTACATACCAGGGTGGGTCCGATTTTCTCCAGCATCTTGTCCTGGGGACATTGCACGACGGTGCAGAAGGGAAACATATATTCTTTCTTGGCCATAGCCACGTCAGGATTGTCACAGTGGATCACGGTGGGGCGGAGATAGTCACAACGCTCTTTCTTGACCAGGCGAGGACCGTAGCGGGGACCAGTGATGTCTGTGACTCCGGGTTCCTTGAGGGCGTTGTCGATGTCCGCATTGACAGCATCAGCTTGACCCGGGACGGTGAATGCAGCCAGCCCAGATCGCGGATCGTCGGGAGGCAGCGGTTCCACCGGACCAATACGGGCTGCGATCGCCTCCGCAATCGCACGCGTGTGACGTGAGGCCCAGATGCCCGAGCAATTGATGCAGCCTCGGCCACTGTTGACGTAAACGCTATCCACCATCAGATCAAGGTACTTTTCCCATTGATCGACTTTATCGTCGCCCAGGAGGATTTTACTGAAACCTGGGCCATGGGCTTGTACCCGTGGATTTCCCTTATACTGCTCGACTGTCGCACTACTGCCGAAGATCAGGCTGCGCTGGCAACTGTTGAGGACAGCGGCTCCGATGTCTCCCAAGCCGGGATAAATCGAGATGGCTTGCTTCGGAATCCCAGCGGCCGTAAAGGCAGCAAACATGCGATACGGCGTCCACGGCTCCTGGGGACCCGGTTTGAGGACCAGACCCACTTGGAGAGGAATTATGGGAAGCCACAGGGTATGCACACCCGGGGAATTGGAAGGTAACACCAGGCCCAAAACAGGGGATTGACACTGATAGCTGACAGGAACACCGCGGTGCTCTACACCAAAGCCCCGGCTGAGAATGTTGAGGTCTAGACCCCGTGTGAGAGCGTCCAGGATTTTGTCCATGTTCGTCAGGACAAAATGGTTCTTCTCCATGTTGAAACGGCACATGTGTTCAGGCAATCCGGTTGTTGCGGATTGCATACGCACGAATTGCTCCGGCGTTTGAGTGCCGTCGCCAATAGGTAATTCGGCTTTCAGGTAAAGATCGGCAGCTTTCTTGACCATGTGCAACAGATCGTAGATGGGGATTTGCCTCAGGACGTCCCGGGCACGCTGGGCATGACGCATGTCGCGTTCGACCATGGCGGCATTAGCCCGTCCCACTTCCGCCAGGACTTCCCCAGTCAGAAAATGGACGACTTTGTCGGTTTCCAGACTTTCGTAAGGTTCACCCCAGCGGAGCACGGGGATGCGGATCACGGCTAGGTCTCCTCAACAGGGAATCAAGGGTTGCCACAGGAAAATCACTCGCTTTTGTCAAAAATCCCCACGAATTTTATTTGGTAGAATCACCCTGGGCCTTATTAGTAGAGCCGAGCCGACCTGGGTGTATACTTCCGGAAAAATGCCCCATCGTTTTCTGTGTATCTGTATATGTTCTGCGTATCTGTGTATGAACCGGCTCTGCCTCAACGATGTTCCTACCGTAACGGCTCAAGAAAACGGTGGCGAGCAACAGCCGCAATGGGCGTACCTCTCAGGAGGGCTGACCTTACAGCCATTCCATGGAAATCCCCGGATCAGTAAACGCCGACTGTTGTTTGAGCCGCTATCTCATGGAACGGTCTGACACCACTGACGCCGTCCCAAGGGTATTTGAAGCTGGGAGGCTCGCGTTCTCCTTCGTCCCGTTCCGGGAAGCGTGGGACGAAGAACTCCTTGGTAAGGGTGGTCAGAAGAACGCGTCCCGACTGTCCGTAAGGTACCAGCTTGTTATAGTCTTTGAAATCAACCACTTCGACTACCGCACGGGGTTGTGGAGCATAATAAGTGATCTTGTATTTGTCTTGGGCGGTGGGCATGTCTGCAGCAGCAAGTCCCATTAGGGTATTGCCATAGGTAGGAGCAATGTAGATTTCCGGACCGAGGTATTCCTCGATCATGAACCGGATCCATTGCGAAGTCATTTCCGTACCACCGCAGAAGATGCCGGTTATGCCCATCTGTCGCAAGGTGGTGCCCTGCTCCTCTAAACGCTTACAGAGGGCATCCAGGAGCTTCGGTGTGGTGAACATGCACCGGATGTTGTGGCCAGCGGTGAGGATAGTCATGGCCTGATCGATGCAGTGGTCCTGGTAGGCACGCAGGTGTTCCATCCAGCCTTTTTTGATGAGTTTGACCACCCAACGCGGATCCAGGTCGATGCAGAAGCAGATGCCGCCGCGGTACTGGCACAGGTGCTCGACCGCCAAGCGCAGGCGACGCGGCCCTGAGGGACCCAGCATCAGCCAGTTGGCCCCCTTGGGGAAATACTTCTCAGGGAGGGTATCCGAGAACATTTCGTAGTCGATACGAAAGTCATCGCAGACCACCCGGCTTTTGGGAATACCAGTCGTGCCGCCAGTTTCAAAGACGTACCAGGCCCGATCTTTCATTCCCTTGGGAATCCAGCGTTCGACCGGTCCACCCCGTAACCACTCGTCCTCGAAAAAGGGGAATTTTTTGATGTCTTCCCAGCCCTGAATATCCTTGAGGGGGTCGAAGTTGAAAGTTTTGGCCTTTTCCAGCCAGAAGGGAGTACCTGTGTCTGGAGAAAAGTGCCACCGAACGATTTCCCGAACATGGGCGTCGAGTTGGGCTTGGGCATTACGAATTCGTTCCTCTAGAGTAGAGCCAGTGACAGGGGCAGGTTTACCAGGTGTGTCAGGGAGCATGGTACTTCTCTCGCTCAATCAGAACAACGAGTTACGGAGGATTATGTAGCTACTGACCGTTCTCTGGCGATCAGATTCCGGGGAGAGCTGCCGCCCCATTCGGGTGTCTAGGGTCGTGTCATGCCGTTTCTCCCGTGAATCGTCGCCGTTCAGGTGGGACTCACAGTCATCATAGTGCCCGTGGATAGCAACGGGTCCAGGGGTTTCGGCGTAACTGGAGGAATGCAGGCTTCAGCCGCGCCGGGTCAATTTCCACACTTGATGGCGTAGAGGGATTTCTCGGTCATCACATAGAGCACACCGTTGGCCACCACCGGGGTGGAACGGATGTGGGTATCGAACTCGATCTTAGCGAGCAAGTATTTGTCACTTAGCTGTTTACGGACGGCAAGCATCGCTGCCCGGGCGGCTTTGCGATCCGTCATATTCTGCGCCGCTGCGACTTCGTCGTACACATCATGCTGTTTGAGATGACGGAAGATGAACAATTCTCCTTGATCGTTAGCCAGTAGGATTTTGCCATCTACATAGTAAGGGGAACCCCAAATAGAAGCTTTGGTATCAAAGCTCCAGTAGTGCTTGCCGGTGTTGGCATCCAGGCAGTGGAGAAAACCGGCGAGTTCCGAGATGTAAACAATGTCATCCACAACGCAAGCGGTGGACATGGTGCGTCCGAAGCGGAAGTCCCGCGGTGCCCACTTGCGATCATCAACCCCACCAAATCGCCAGAGTTCGTGGGAGTTAGGATTGGGTTTTTCGCCGATTTTTTCTTTACCTTCCGCATCTTTGGTACGGACTTCCAGGTACTTGGATATATCCCCGCGGCTGTCTTTCTTCGGGGCAATGCAGAAGAAGTTGGCGATACCGGTCGAATGTTCCGGGTCTTGACCAACACCGATGTAAATTCGGTTCTTGTAGACAACGGGCGTCCCAATGAAGTCGTTCCGGGTGCCAGTTCCACCCAGTTCATAGACAGCATCTTTCGGGTTGCAATCAAATTTCCAGAGCAACTCGCCGGTTTCAGGAACAAAACTGTAGAGCCAGCCATCACCCCCTGGAAAGATCACCTGTCGTGTACCGTCGATGTTGGCATAGACAGGGTTGGACCACTGCCCGTGCATGATGTTTTTGCCAGGAGCATTGCTCTTCCAGAGGAGCTTGCCGGTGTTCTTATCCAGAGCGATGAAACTGGGGGCTTCTGGAGAGGGGATGTTGATGTGTCCCTCATCAACTCCGTTGCCGGTGACGATGAAGAGGATATCGCCCACCAATAGAGGCGAACAGGCTGACATGTTATGCGGGAACACGTTCAATTCCTTGATCATATCGTATTCCCAGAGGATGTCAGCATCTGTGGGGGAGTTGTAATCGATCTGTTTTCCGGTTTTGGGATCGATTCCCCGCAAAGGCCGGCCTTGCATGCCGTTGGCCATCCCGTGCAGGTCGGCACACACCACAGTGCAACGATTAGAGACGTAATAGACACGATCCCCCTCAACGACGGGAGTCGAACATAGGCCCTCCTTGGGCCAATCGTTGACCTGACCGCTGGGGAGCTTATCGTGCACCGCCTGCCAGAGGAATTTGCCGGTTTGAGCGTCGAAGCACATCAGGATGCCTTTGTCCACCGGTTCACCGTTTTTGTCGGTATCGCGGGGGTTGCGGGGCGATTCATTGTTGGTCCCGACCAGCACGCGGCCGTTTGCAACAACTGGTCCTCCGTAAGCCCGGCTCCCTAGTTGCGCCTTCCAGAGCAGTCGTGGGCCTTCCGGATCAAAATGGTCCGGGACACCTTTGTCGCGCAGGTTGACCATGTTGCGGTGAATCGTACCACCGAACATGACATGATCACCGGGTCCGACATTGGCCGGCCTGAGGGGCTCATTGGGAACTGACGGCGAGTCTGCTTCTGTGTGCCCGACAGTGGACCGCACAATCGATCGCACTTCGGCGGCTGTCGGAGCCGCGTCCGAAGGGTTTGCTCCGATTCGGTAGAGCATTGTACCAGTCGCCAGGAAAATGGCGCCTATGAGGACGGACCGTCTGGTTCGGATAGACCAAAGCAAATGGGGCATCATAGTCTTCTCTCCAAAGAAATCCACTGGGCTTTTGGTGGGTTACTTGCAAATCGTGTGCTAGCAATGGTCCTGGATTACATAGAGATCGCGATTCATTCGCTAGTGATTCTATTCCGCTCAAAAGGGATGATTACTCCTCGTCAGTAGTGCTGTTGGGTGTGATTCGCACATTGTCAAAGTATATCTCCGAGCCCGGCAGCGGGGGACCATCGGCTTGAGGGGCGATATTGGAAACATACCCGTAGAGGGCTGCGGCACCTTGCCGGTTGGGGTTGGGGTCTTCGAAGCTGATAGTCCAGGATCGGGGTTCCGGCGTGCCTTTCTTCCAAACTTTCGCACGGATCACCGCTTTCTCAGCATGTTGCCGAACGGTCAGTTTGACGCTGTACCAGGTATTCGGTTCCCAATCGAACGCGATACTATGGTTGATCCTCGGACGTGCTTCCCAGGAAGTAATACGCAGAGTGCGTTGCCGAAGCTCCGGGTCGGTTTTGCCGTCGAGGATCAGGGTATAGCGGCAATTCACGAGGCCGATATCGGGCATCTTATCCCGAACGAGGGTGCCCAAAACGTCGGCCTCGATGGTGTAATTGCTGACATCGGGTTGGGTAATGTAGGCATTGGCGCGGGCGATGGGGGGGCGGGAGTCGGTGTTGACTTTGGCGAGCACCTGATTGCCATCAGCCAGTTTCTTGACGAAGAATTTGCCTGCCGTGTTCACCCAGCCCGCAGGAACTGCGTTTTCCGGCACCTTCTCGAAGTCCTGCTGATACGGAATTTGAGGAGCGACACGCACCCGGGCACGGGCGGTGTATGGGCCCAGCTGATACTCGACATACCCCTGTTGACTGGGCTGAGGACCGACGGTCAACGTTCCTTGCTCATCCACGGTTCCCTGTAAAGCAGGGGGTTGGGCACCTGTGGGAGTTTTAGGTGGCATGGGCAGCCGCCAACTAGCCTTTCCAGCCGGGGCAGGTACGGTCCGGCCATTCGCATCGTAGAAAACGACTTGAAACTGAATCTTCCCTCCGGGTGGGAGGGTAACATCGGCAGGAAACAAACGCACACCGGCTACCGCAGCGGCTTGATAGGGTGTTTCGGGAGGCAAAGGTTGGTAGGGATCACACTCGCCCGTGGCGTTGGGATAACCGATGCAATAGAGGTCCGTGCGGGTTGTAAAATACAGCCGGCCATTGACGGCGACCGGTGTGCCATTGGTCTCATTGAGAGTTCCCCCTGGTCCAGCGAAGCGGTAGATGAAAGTTTCCTCGTCGTCGGGTCTTTGTTCTCCGCGCAGCGTCAGGATGACCATGCGTCCTTTGACATCGAAGATGTAGAGTTTGCCGTCGGCGATCAGAGGCGAACCCCGCACTTCGGTCGCGTAACGATAACGCCAGAGCAACTCGCCGTCTTTGACCCGGAAGCAGAAGATTTCCCCACTGTCATCAGGAGCGTACAACAGGCCGTCCGCCAATGCTGCGGAGGCCAGACCAAAGCGGTTGGCCAAGGGTTGGTTGCGGTTGGCCTTGTAGGGACGACGGAAGGTGTCCCAGACCACTTTAGGTCGCCGGGTTTGAGGGTCCACCTGACTGGCGTCCACACAGATAATGCGACCGATCGGAGCTCCTTCGGGATTCTCCTCACCATGCGTGCAAATGACCAGATTGCCGGAAACAACGGGAGAACCGTTGATGATCCCTTTAGCAAAGGGAATACTCCACACCAATTCTCCGGTGCGCACCTTGAGGGCATGGAGCGCCCCATCCGCGCCCCCCGTAATCAAAAGCCGCTGACCGTTGATGACGGCGATAACTGGGCTGGAGTAATAAGTGCCGTAAAGCGTATCCGGGCTGAGCGTGCTCCACCAGACAACCTGACCCGTCTGACCATCGAAAGCAACATAGCGATTGAGTCCACGGGCCTGATCTCCCCAGGAGGCATTGGGCATTCCCACAATCACCAGACCGCTGTCGAAAATCGGCGTAACAATCCGACCTCCGTAACCGGTGACACGACCAAATTCTTCCGTCAATTGCCGGCGCCACACCAGCTTCCCATTGCTGTCCAGGCACAGCAACTCGCCGGCCGTGGTATGAGCATAAATGTACTGTTGAACCGGATCAGCCGTGAGGGTAGTCCAACCCAGGCGTGATGAGACAATGTCTGTGTGATAGACATTGACCCGATATTCCCAAAGTTTTTTGCCGGACTTTTCCTCGAAGCAGACGACCTGTTCGCCTTCATACAACCCTTCACCGGTGCCCTGAATAATGTATAATCTGCCTGCCATGATGAGAGGCGCCGAACGCCCCCCATAGGGTTGCTTCCACAAGACGTTCCCTGAGACGCCCTGGGCTGGATCGAATTCACCAGGCAGATTCTTTTCACGTGATAGACCGTTCTGCTCTGGTCCTCGCCAATGGATCCAATCCCTCGCCGACAGCGGGAGCAACCAGAGGCAGACACCCACGATAGGCAGGAACATACGAGGGAACAGCTTCAGCGACGCCATAGTGGACTCCTGCAGGCAGAGGAGGGTGCCTTTTCTCCACCGTGCGGCCTAGCACGAAGAAGATACCACGCACACACGGCGGGCTTTCATTTCAAAGCGCGGTAGGCTCTGCGGAGGGACCACGACTACTTCGACCCGGAAGAGCAGCTCATCTCGAATCGCACGAGCCACAGTCGCAGCAAGGTCGGCAGTGGCGGTCTCCCGCGGCTCTACTTCAATCCTAAGGTCCGTCAATGGACCCCTCTGATCGACAACGATACGATACTCGGCCACTTCTGGAAAGCGGCGGAGGATCGCTTCCAAAGTTGCTGGATAAAGATTATTCCCGCGTATATGGATCATATCATCGACCCGACCCCTTACACCGCCGACAATGCGACGCCAAGTCCGACCACGGGGATCGACCTGATCCGTAACTCGCACCACATCACCGGTACGGTAACGGATCAGCGGACTGCCCCAACGCCCCAGATTAGTGACGACCAGCTCGCCATCCTGGCCAGGTGGGACAGGACGGTTGCCTCCTATTTCGATAACTTCAACAATATATTCCGCTTCCAACAGGACCATTTCTGTCGGAGTCTCGATGGCTTCCATCGCCGTGGGACCGACTTCGGTCAAACCATAATGATCGAAAACTCGACAACCCCAGGCATTTTCCAGGCGTTGGCGTGTGGCGGGGATTCCGCCTCCGGGTTCCCCAGCGACAATCAAAGCCCGCACGGGTGAAGCCGCCAAGGGGAATCCCCCCGTTGCCGCCACTTCCGCCAAATGCAAGGCATAGGTAGGCGTGGTGCACACCACAGTACAACCGTGCTCCTGGAGCAGGCGCAACCGGGCTGTGCTGCTCATCCCCCCGCCGGACAGACAAAATCGTCCCAAACGCCCCGCGGCTTCAAATGCCGTCCAGAAACCCAAAAATGGCCCAAAAGAAAAGGGGAAAAATAAGCGGTCCTCAGGACGCAAATCCAACAGCAGATAATTCCACTCCCAGCACCGTAGCAGCCAGTCCCAGCTTTCGGTAGTATCCAGCCACCGTAAAGGCTGGCCGGTGCTCGTTCCCGATGTCTGATGCAATCGGGTGTACTTCTGGATCGGGCAGCTCAGATTGCTGCCGTACGGCGGGTGTTCCTGTTGATCGAGGGCCAGCTCCACCTTTGTAGTGAAGGGTAAACGTTCAAAATCCGTCCAATCCCGGAGGGCATCCGGCGATACCCCCGCATATTTACGGGCGTAGAAAGGGTTTTGGGACAATACAACCGTCAGCAACTGGCGTAAACGCTGCCACTGCCAGTCACGCAACTCATCCCGTGATGCGGTGAGTAAATTGGTCGGTAGGCTTGCTATTGTGTTGGCTTCCGTCCCGCCCCGCACGTTAGAATGCTCCCGCAACACTAGCTATCACGTTGCTAACCCCTCACGCAATGTTTTCCGGCGTGACGAAGCATTCTGCAAGAGCATACCTGGAAAATTACGCTGCTTTACGGATCATCTGAAAGATAAAGGTGCGTGATACGCTCCGGTGCCCAGGCCAGCAGTCCCGTCGGCGTCGCTAGGGCCACAGTATCGAAATCCAGGGTGCACAGGGTGCCCACGGCCTCCTCGCCGTCTGCCAGTTCCAGCCGTACGCGACGCCCGAGCAGCCCCAACCCATTACGCCAACGCTCCACAAGCAGTTCCAGATTACCCTCCAGCAACGAGGTGTAATGATGATCCAAGCGATAAAGAACCCGTTCCGTGGCCTGCCGGATCGTGATCCGTCGCTTCGTGGCTTGATACAACGAAATGGCGTGGGGCAGGTTCAAAATGGTCCAATCTTCTGCTTGCTGGTTCAAATTCAGACCGATGCCAGCAATCGTAGCGGACCCATGACGTTCGATGAGGATACCGCAGACTTTGCGTTTTTGAAGTAACAAATCATTCGGCCATTTGATCACGGTGTCCTGATCCGTCATGTCCCGGATGGCATCCGCAACAGCAACAGCCACCCACGCGGTCAGCACGACGGGACGTGTCAAGGCTGCAGGGGGTTGAACAATTACAGAAAGCAAAAGGGCCTTGCCCGAAGGAGCTTGCCAGGGGCGGTTGTATTGTCCACGGCCAGCGGTTTGTTCTTCAGCAAGAATGGCCCAGCCCTCCCCTTGCTGAGGGGAACGAGCCAGCCATTCGGAAGCCACCGTGTTGGTACTGGACAGCCTCGTATACACCGCGACGTGTCGGCCAACGTGTCGGGTGGGAAAACGCCAGATTTCACGAGCAAACATGGGCTCCGCCGGAAACACTCAGAGAGTATGTGCATAATCCAGGGCAATGTCTAGCGCTGGGGCCGAGTGAGTTAGAGCTCCGATACTGATGCGATCGACCCCAGTACGAGCGATATCTCGAACATTAGCAAGGGTGACTCCACCGGAGGCTTCCAATTGAACCTCAGGAGCAATCTGTTGACGGCGTCGTACCGCTCGACGGATGAGAGCAACATCCATGTTGTCGAGCAGGATAATATCCGGTCGGGCCGCCAGAGCCTGCTCCAAATCCTCCCAGTTTTCGACCTCGATTTCCACAGGCAGCTCCGCGTTACCCCGGTGCCGTTGGGCTAATTCAATAGCTCGCTGCACCTGTCCCCCCAAAGCTGCCAGGTGGTTATCCTTGATCAGAATGCCGTCCGATAGACTCAGGCGATGGTTATAGCCACCTCCCATACGCACCGCATATTTCTGGAGTACGCGCCAACCGGGCAAAGTTTTGCGGGTGTCGAAAATCCTGACCGGTGTGCCTTGAATACGCCGTACAAAGCGTCGGGTCAGGGTGGCAATGCCGCTCAGATGCTGAAGAAAATTGAGAGCGGTTCGCTCAGCTTTCAAAATGGAGCGCAGTGGCCCCCTAAGGGTAGCCAGAATCATGCCCCGTCGCAGAGATGACCCTTCCTCCACACGGGGTGAGAGAATCAATTTCGGATCGACCGCCAGGCAGACCAATTCCACACCAGGCAACCCTGCTACAACACCAGCACGGCGGGCCACAAATGCAGCGGTGGCTTCTGCCTCAGGGTCGATCAATGCCAGACTGGTGCAGTCTCCCGTCGGTCCAATATCCTCCGCCAAGGCTAGCTCGACCAGGCGTCGGCAGGCTTGAGTTTCTAGATGACCCCAAGGAGGCGGAGTCGGCTGAATCTGCTTCTGCCGCTGCGATCCTTTCCTACGTCGCTTTTGTCCCATGTTGCCATCTTATTGTAGCGTGCAGGAAGCGAGTGTCTGGTAGAGAAGCGTGCCTCTGGTAGACAAGATGTACGACATCCTCTTCGGAACCTGACGATTCATACACCAATCGTTGTCGGGGTAGGGTGAGACCAGGCTAGCTCCCCCTGGCAAATCCCAAAAGACATCAGTTGGGCAAATCCGGTGTTTGGCAGCGATCCAGAGAGGGAAGGGCTCCAAAGTCCCCTTAGACATCTCAACCTCGCATGGACGTTCTCAACAAACGATCACCGCTATATCGATCATTTGTTGGTTACACTTTCGCCTGAATCTTAAGGCCTGGGAAACGCATGATGAGAGGCTGGGAAGATACATGATGGGGAGACAGGAGATGGGAGTTCGAAAAGGCAATGGTGAACGTAACACCGCTTAGGATTGTGGAGAGGAGATAGAAGGTAGATCAGAGGACTCGAACTCCGGAAGGTGGTACATTGGGAGAGTTGATGGAGGAATCGTTGACGAATCAGAGTTATCCGATGGCGAGAGGGAAGACGGTGCGGTGTCAACCATCTGAGCGAGTTCGGCCGCTTTCTGGATAGCAAGTGTGAGCTGGTTGTGCGGATCGGTTTCTAACTGGTGAGGTTGAACCCCGGTTATATGAAGGGGATAACCTGCGGGAGATATCAAACGGGCAATCGTGAGACGTACAATTCCGCCTCGGGGAGATTGGGGTGGCATCTGGGAAGCTGAGATCTTGGCCGCAGTATCGAGCCACTCCAGTGCCAGAGGATACTGGAGAGTGCCCTTACCAAAGGTCGGTGTTCCGATCAGAGTGGCACGTTGTTGATCTTTGAGAGCAGCCGCCAGCATTTCTGCAGCCGAAGCTGTCTCCCCGTCGATCAGTACAACCAACGGAAGGGATGAAGCTGCCGTGCCGCTGTCGGACATGAAGGTGACATTGTTTACTTCCGGTGCCTGACCTTCTGTGGTGACTATGGTGCCTTTAGGAAGAAAGCGACGGGCCAGTTCTAACGCCGCGGTGAAAGAACCCCCGATGTTACCACGCAGGTCTAGAATCAAGGCCTGAACACCATCCTGCTGCAAGGATACCAAGGCGGAGTCTAATTCCCGCGGGGTCGACTCCCGGAACATTCCCAAGCGTAGATATCCTACCCAGGTCCCACGGCTGACTTTGAGCGTCTTGCCATAAACCGAGGGGGGATCGGCGGGCAAACGTACGACGAGTTCGGGAATGGCGGTGTCACCCGTTACCACCGTGAGCTCATGCCAACCTTGATGCGGATGTCGCAGAGTTTCCCGGATCACCTCCCATGTGACCTCGGTTTGGCAGAGGTCACAACCGTTGATTTGCACGATGATTTGTCCAGCTTGCAAGGGGGTGTGTTGTTCAGCCCAGGAACCGCGAATGATACCATCGATACTCAACAACCCATTGTGCAGGCGCAGACACACACCCTGGGGTTGCAAGTCCTGCGGGGGTGGTGGCAAGGGGGGTATGAATGCCGAGGACTCATCCAACCCATTGCAGGCGCCATGGACAACTTCCAGGACAATTGCCGTTGGGTCGGTGAGGGGAGTTTGCTCCTGCCAGTGAGTTAGCAGGCGACGGAGAGTTTGCCGTGCTTGACGGGCATTGCCGATCGGCATCTGCCGCCAGTGTTGCAATTCCGTTTTGAACTGCTGAAGCAGGGCTGTAGTAGCCTGGGGAAGTATCCAGGCCACAAAGGCATCGTCGTCTAGAGCATGAGATAGCTCTTCCAACCCATATTCCCATAGTTGTTGGGGTCGTGACCGTTCACGATTCACGTAGATTGTGGGCACTTTGGTCATAACCTCCGCCAGCAATTGGAGCGCTTCTGCCGCTGCCAATTCCCGGACGTATCGGAGGTAATGGGGATCGCGAAGACGACGATACTGGTGAAGACGACGCCAGGTTTGATGCAACCTGGCCCGCAGATCCGGGGCGGTGCGGTCGATGAGATACAGCTGGCAGTAGAGGGTGAATGCTGTTTCCCAATTCCTCATCCGTTCCGCTTGCTCAGCCGCGGCCCGCAATTGTTCCCCCGTCTGTCGAGCCTCTGAACCAGACGCAGAACTGACACGCGAAAGAGTCTGCCCTGGCGCAAGAGAGGGAGTACACCACTCTCCTAATACCACCAACAACCCGAAAAGAATCCGCACAGCTGTTGCCTTACAACTTCGGGTACCCATGATTGGTTTTATCGTTCCCTGTACCTGAACACACAATGGGTTCACGATGACATCTCGGTGTTTCCGTTGTACGTATCAGGAAGAATTCCTTATCGCGGACGCTCCAGCCAGCTTAAGGAACCTGATTGCGGTCCTACCGGGGTGAATATTTCTGACTGTGATATTCCTCGCAGTTCGAACCGGATTTCAGCACAGATACTGAGTCTTATCATAACTCCTAGGGATGCGGATTGTCAAAGCAGAAGTTCGAGGATCGGCTCGTTGGGACACTCCCCCCTGCCCTTCAGCTCCTTGAGACACTCCCCCTATGCTTGTGTTCGATCCGAACGGCTTTCCCACGGTGTTACCAGGGTGTTTGGTCCAAGCCAGTTGGATGGTGTGATTGCCTCCTATCGCCGTGACCCACCTTTTTGTTACCAGCCTGTTGAAAGTAGTCGATACTGCATTGATCGGCCTTCCCCATACTCTGCGAAAATCTACGAGCCAAAATAGGGGAAGAAGGTTGTTCAACAGACCGTACCGTCTGCCCCGAAGACCATAGGGAACACGAGAACGAACATCCCCCTGAGTACTTTTCTGACAAGAGAGCATTTTCTTTTCCGACGAGAGAGCATTTTATTTGATTGCTTCGGCCTGTATGATGGGATGGAGGATTGTTCTGGGTGGAACGCAGAATACCCTGTGGCGTGGTTCCGTTGTCCGCCCGCAACGACTCGCTGCGGGTAAGGATGAGCCCTATGCGAGGCGGCAAGTAGCATGAAGCGGAAAGCGATCATCATTGCCGATCCCGGCATTGATACGGCATTTGCTGTGGCTTTGGCCTTGAACGATCCCACGTTGGAGGTGGTGGGTTTACTACCCACAGCTGGAAACGTAACGGCGGAGCAAGCCACAACCAATGTGCATGTGCTGGTAGACGTCATCGATCCGCCCCGGTGGCCACGGTTGGCAGCCGCCCTACCCATCCGTTACGACTTCGATGGGCTAGCTCTCCATGGACCGGGGGGATTGGGAGGAGTCTCATTTCCCTGCGCTATGCGCCACACTTTGCATCCCGCCGACAAAATGCTGGTAGAATTAGTCCGCGAGTTTCCACGACAAGTAACGCTGATCAATCTGGGACCCCTGACGACTCTGGCTGCGGCGCTTGAACGGGACCCCACCTTGCCTTCGGTGATTCAAGAGACCATCATTGTCGGCGGATCGTGGCGTGAACCTGGTAACGCAGGACCTGTTTCGGAATTTCACATCGCCTTGGATCCAGAAGCGGCGCACCAGGTCCTCCAAGCCGATCTGCATCCTTTGCTCATTCCCTTAGATGTTACCCGAAAGTTGATTTTGTCCCCCGCCGACCTGCTGGAAATGCCCAATCCGTACTCCCGTACCTGCCAGTTTTTACGTCAGATTGTTCCCTATGGGATCCGAGCCAGTTCCAACCTCTACGGCATCGAAGGCTTCCACCTGAAGGATGTGCTAGGAGTTGTAGCAGCCGTCCGTCCCGACGCGCTGACCACTGAGGCTATGCCGATTGATGTGGAAACCCGTGGTCAGTTGACCCGCGGAATGACAGTCATCGATGCACGACTCCATCGGGATAGCCGGGCCAATGCTCGCCTTGCCACGAACGTCGCCGTCGCAGAAGTGCGGCATTACATTCAAGCCATTCTTCGCACAGCCGTGTAGTCTTTCGTTCTGGGGAGAATAAACCCCCATCACTTCTGCGGGATCGATCGGGAGTGAACCCGAAGCGGTTGGCTGAGTTGATACACCAACGACTGCAAGTTTTGGAGAGTACCGGCGCGATCCCGACTTGCTCCTTCCAGTAAGCGAACCAAGGCACTGCCGACGATAACTCCGTCCGCAATTTCTCCTAGTTCCTGAACATGTTCGGGTTTGCTGACACCGAAGCCGACGCACAAAGGCAGGTCTGTCAACGTGCGAAGTCGGGCCAGTAGTGGCCGCAGGCTGGGTGGTAATTTTTCCCGACTCCCCGTGATTCCTACCACGGAGACGACATAGACAAAGCCGCTGCAGAGCCGGACAATCCGTTCTGCGCGTTGCGGTGTGGTTGTCGGTGTGACCAGAAGAATCAGTTTGCAGTTATGCTCCTGACAGACATCGGCCAGTTCCTCCGCTTCCTCCACCGGCAAATCGGGAACGATCAAACCGTGGACTCCCGCCTGTTGGGCGGCACCGACAAAGGCCTTACTCCCTTTGCGATACACCAGCGAATAGGAAACCATACCGAGTATTGGAGTGGACCAATGCACTGGCCGGGTGACTTCCCGCAGCGTTTCGAATACCTGGGCGAGTTTCAGCTGACGTTGTAAAGCCCGGCTATACGAAGCCTGGATCACAGGTCCATCGGCGATTGGGTCGGAGAAGGGAAACCCGACTTCGATCAGATCTGCCCCAGCTTGAACCAAAGCGGGCAGAGCTTCTGCGGTGAAAAGCAGATCGGGATCCCCGGCGGTCAGAAACGGGATAAACGCCGCTCGGCGTTGGGTTCGCAAACGTTGAAAAACAGCGTCGATCGGATGTAGATTGCTCAACGGTGCACGCTCCTCAACTTGCCAGCCTAATAAAATCGACCGGATCCTACCCGGCGAAATCGGTCAGACACCACATGCTACCTGATTCCCGTAAGTCCCCAAGGTTTTTCTGTGTCACAGATACTTGATGCAGAGCACCCCGGCTAACACGAGTAGAGCACCGGCCAAACGACCCAGCGTCACAGGATGGTGGGGCAATCCCAGCCAGGCAAAGTGATCCAAAACCAACGAGCAGAGGAGTTGTCCGGCAATCACCAAGGCGATGAACAAGGCGGCTCCGAGTTCCCGTGTCAGGGTGGCCCCGGCAAGCACAATCCAGGCTCCCAATGGTCCACCGATCCAATTCCACCATGGTGTCTGTTGCAGGTGGGACCAGGGCGGCGCCGGAGGACGTAACAGCAGAATTACGCAACTGGCCGTAATGAAAGTGCCACAAATGGAAAAATACGCTGCATAAAGTGGTTGATTCCCCAGGTTGCTCCGGAAATTGCTGTTGGCCGAAGCCTGAAGCGCGATGCAACAACCTGTAAGCAAAGCCAGCAAGATCGCGGCGATAGCAGTCCCCATGGCCGGTCACTTCAGATGCATTCACAATCGGAGGTTCGATCCGCAAACAATCGGATTCCTAACTGCCAGCTACTCTACGCAGGGTCTGGTGCCGGCAGGAAGGTTTCACACAAGCCTGAGCAGCCTGGACAGATAGCTTAGGCGGAATCATGTGTTTGGGGTACCTTGCCATGATTCCAATAAGTGCAGGGGGGTCACTAACCACCTGCTCAAAAAACACCTTCCCGGTCCATATCATTCCACGTTTCTCAGGTAACCAAGGGCGTTGCAGCAAATACAGGGTCTTCTCAACTTCTAGAGGAACCGAGGCATGACTTCGTGAAAAAGCCTTTTCAACAGGTTGTTCGATCGGTGTGAGGTTAGCGGACAGAGTAGCATTTTGGAAGTTCAGCCGAGGAGGACCGGCACAGACGTGCCACTTCAGCACAATCTTTATCACCGCGTCCCGAGAAACAAACCACCACGATGTGGTTGGGAGATTTGCGGGCAGCAATGCGCAGGGCCTCAACGATGGCATGAGCCGTTTCCAAGGCTGGGAGTATGCCTTCCAGGCGGGCACAGAGATGGAAGGCCTCCAAGGCCTCCTGATCGGAGACACTACAATACCGGACACGACCGGTATCACGCCACCAGCTATGCTCAGGTCCAACACCGGGATAGTCCAGACCCGCAGATACGGAATGGACTTCGGCTGTCTGACCGTCCTCGTCTTGCAGCACATAGCTGAATGTGCCGTGGAGGATGCCTGGAGAGCCATAGTTGAGTGTGGCGGCATGCTGACCCAAGGTCCGACCGCGCCCACCTGCCTCGACACCGACTAGTTCTACATCTGCGTCAGCGAGGAAAGGATAGAACATTCCGGCGGCATTGCTGCCTCCGCCGACGCAGGCGACTATGGCGTCGGGCAACCGACCGCATTGCTCCAGACACTGCTGACGCGTCTCTTGGCCGATTACACTCTGGAAGTCCCGCACGATCAGGGGGAAGGGATGAGGACCGACCACCGAACCGATGATGTAGTGTGTCGTCTCGACACTGCTCATCCAGTCGCGGAGGGCTTCATTAGTGGCATCTTTGAGGGTCTGACTGCCGCTGGTGACCGGGAAGACCTCCGCTCCCATAGCCTGCATGCGAAAGACATTCAACTCCTGGCGCCGAACATCTTCCTGGCCCATATAAACTCGACATTCTAGACCAAAGAGCGCCGCCGCCGTGGCTGTGGCTACACCGTGCATTCCTGCTCCGGTTTCCGCAATCACGCGGCGCTTGCCCATGCGCTGGGTCAACAAGGCCTGCCCCAGGGCATTGTTGATCTTGTGGGCACCGGTATGGTTCAGGTCTTCGCGTTTCAAGTAGATGCGTGCCCCGCCGGCCTCCCGGGTTAGTCGCTCCGCAAAATAAAGTCGCGAGGGCCGACCCACATATTCTCGCAGTAAACGGTCAAACTCCTGCAGGAAGGCCGCATCGGTACGAGCTTGCTGGTAGGCCTGCTCCAACTGTTCCAGAGCAAACATCAAGGTTTCAGGGACATAACGTCCGCCATATGGTCCGAAACGCCCTCGTGCATCGGGTAGGTGAAGCAGCGGATGGTCTTGGCCCATGGTACCATGCATAGAACAGGAAGATGTTACAGACATTGCTCGCTCACGAATTTCTTGAACTTAGGAGACCCCAGCCCCTACGGTCCGGCCCCTCCAAATCATCATTACCGGTCACCAACATCGTCATTGTAGGCACTAGGTGACGCAGACGGCGCATGATGTTCCCGGAGAATCGGGACAAAACCGCGTGGGACCTCATGCACTTCGCATTATGGACATCACATGCCAGGAGGAAGAGGCAGGTTTGAATATTCATAACTCCCTAAGCGGAATTGGGGTATAACTCCGCAATTGGTGTACAACGCCAGAGAGCAACTCGGCACATTCCTGGAATCTAGCACAATAATG
>Ga0209017_10000329_pt1 | contig 48705 bp, 40 predicted proteins | sample YNPBryunderm2012_FD_185812 | JGI IMG/M metagenome (GOLD analysis project Ga0209017, IMG submission 185812) | Anoxygenic and chlorotrophic microbial mat microbial communities from Yellowstone National Park, USA - YNP Bryant MS undermat 2012... ...
TTCGTGAAGTTGTTGAACCTCGGGTTCGGTATAGCGAATCGAATCGGGTTCATGGGACAATCCGCCGGGGAGCTCCGGGGATCCAGGTGGGTTCATTCTTCGATTGCCTCCGGCAAGGGCATGGCTGTTTTACGCAGTTCCAGCAGGTAAGCAACGAGTTGGTGTGCCGATTCAGTCGGAACAACTTCATATTGATCTTCGGGGCTGGCTAGCCAGAAACGCAACAACACCTCGGAGGATTCTGGAGAGTTCAACTGGGGTGGATCGGTCGAAGGATTCGCAGCGCGGAATTTTGCCAGGAGTTTGTCTCCTTCCCTCGCAAGAACCTCGGTCCACTGCGCGGCCGTGGGCCGGTAGCGACGGCCAGGAATGACGGTCCATTCCCGACCGAGGGTCAAAGCCTCGGGGGAGCGTTGGCCATCAACGATTGGGCGGCGTTCGTACAAGAATGCAAAACTGGGCATGATCGACCACGCATTCTTCGCCCGAGGATTCAAGAGATGTTCGTGATGCCAAGAGGGGGAAGCATTCCGTTCCGCAATCGCAGCGAGATCGGGGCCGGTCCGCATCGTTCCCAGCAAAATCGGCCGATCGTAAAGGTAGTCACGGCTGACCGTCCGGCGTTGCCCCCAGCCTCGGGCGATGTCTGCGCCCGAGGCAAAATGCTGACTCCGAACCTGTTGGCTGTGGCAATACATGCAGCCGTAAGCTTGGTAAATCCCTTTGCCTGCTTGGGCTAGCTCCGAAAGCGGTTGCGGGTAAGCTTCGCGACTTGCGCTGTCACGGTACGGTTCCTCGGCGTTCAGTTGCCAATACGGAAGAATGACAAGCCCCAGCCAAGCGGAAGCAAATGTCAGCACCGAGCCGAGGAAGACAATTAACCCCCGATTCATGACATTCCTCCGGCACTCGCGAGTTCGTGAGTCCGAGTATCCGTAAATTGCTGACGGCCGATCGCTGGCCGGCTCCAGCCGCTAATATTAATCAACAGCAATGCTGCAAAGCAGACGTGACCGAGTGTCATCAACGAGCCACCGATTGTCCGGGCGAAGCGGTACGGCTCGAGATAGCGGATAATGTCGGCAAAGAGGATTGCGGGATCATTCAACATCTGTCCTTGAAACCAGCCGCCAATTGTCAGAGCTACAAAGTAGATGCTGATTCCGAGTGCACTGAACCAGAAATGCAAGGCAATCAGCCGCGGTGAAGCCCACTCTCTCCTGGTCAAGCGTGGGACAATGTAGTAAGCTGATCCGAACATAATCATGCTGAAGAAAGCGTAAACGCCCAGATGAGCGTGGCCGACGGTGTAATCTGTGAAATGTGTGGTTTGATTGACCGATTTCAATGCCTCGATGGAACCTTGAAAACTGGCCAGGGTGTAAGAGATCGAACCGAAGACGACAAACCGGAGGGTCGGACTGTAACGCAAGACTCGGAAGTGCCCCATCATCGTCAGGTGGTGATTCACGGCCACCGCTATCACCGGGATAAACATCATCATGCTTCCGACGACCGAGGCGGTTGCCAGCCAGGCGGGAATCGGTCCGCCAATCAGGTGATGCATTCCCGCCCAGGAATAAAACAGTGCCAATGTCCAGAACCCGATCAGGCTTAAATGGTAACTGTAAATCGGTCGGCCGATGACCTTCGGAATAAAATAATATGCGGCACCGAGACCGATCGGGGTCAGCCAGAGGCCGAGCACATTGTGTGCAAACCACCAGTTGGTGGCGGCTTGCACGACCCCGGTGGCCGGCACCCAGTGAATGAGAAAATTGGCCACGGTGTAAAGCCAGGGCATCCAGAAGAGTGCTCCGAGAATATACCACTGGCTCACGTAAATGTGAGATTCGCGGCGGCGGGAAAACGTTGCCACGGTCCAGGCTACCACAATTGCCAGGGCCGCAATGAGAAACGGCGGAGCGAACGCCGGAAATTCCAGCCATTCCACGCTGGTTCCGTAGCCATGGACAATCCCCGTTACTCCCGCAAGCACTCCGAGATTCCAGAGCACACAGCTGATTTTTAAGAGCCCAGGGTGCAGCAATTCCGCTCGGGATAATCGGCACATCAACCAGATCCCGACAGCAATCGCCGCCATAGACATCCAGCCGTAGGCGACGGAATTCAGATGTGCCATCCGCAGCGGTCCGAAAGAAAGTATGGCGGAGCGGCTGAGAAAATCCGGATGCGTGAACTTGATGGCGGTGACCACGCCGAAAAGGGAGCCGAGTAACAGCCAGCCGGTCGCACTGACCAGATACCAGAGAACCGGGCCCCGGCACGAAGCATCGATGGCAGAACGCTCGGCTGCGGCGGCAATACGTTCCTCGGCGGTAAAAACCTTCCGCTCCATCGTTTCACCTGGAACTGGGGAGAGTGTCCGTATCGTTGAAAAATATTGCGTCGGTCACCATGCCGACCGGTTCATCGGCATCAAAAATGGATTCCGCATCGCGTTTTTCATTGTCGAATTGCCGTGACTGAATGGCCCAGCCGAGAGCTAATGCCGCCGCGGTACCGAAGAACGTCGCGGAAGCTAGCAGCAATCCAATTACGACCCAGTCCAGGGACGGCATCTCATGTTCCTCAGCAATAAATCCTTATTGGCTCACTGTCGTAGTGGTCGGAGTCGATGGCTCGGCATTGCGGACCGGACCAGGCTTCCACCATGTGACAAGCACTGTCGCGGCGAAGAATAAACCGAGGGCAAGGAGTGTTGCCATTATGACTGGAACTGGTGTGTTAAGAGATATCAAACCCTGGTTGGATCGCACAGTCATCTTGCCCTGCGATGCGTAACTGATACAGAAAAGCAATAGATTTATAGTAGTGGTAGCGAGAATCGTTGCCAGCGGCAGCATCACAAGTTAATCCGGGCCACGAATCGAAGACGCGACGGAATCCCGGTAGAAATCGGCGAGTTTCTGGTGAACCTCGGGGGGGATTTCCGGGAGTTCACTCGCTGCGGCGTTGGCCCGAGCTTGATCCGGATTTCTGGCACCGGGAATGATTACGGTCACTGCCGGGTGATCCAGGCACCAGCGCAGGGCAAAGGCTGCCAGATTCGTACCTTCCGGAAGCATGTCACGGAGCTGCTCGACGAGTTGCAGCCCCCGTTCAAACGTCAACCCGGCAAAGGTCTCACCCACGTTAAATTTCTGACCGTCCCGGTTATACGAGCGGTGATCATCGGCAGGGAAGGTGGTCGTGGCTGTGTATTTTCCGGCAAGCAGGCCCGAGGCCAAAGGCAGTCGGACAATGATCGCTACTCCCTTCGCCTGAGCTTCAGGAAAGTACGTCAACGGGGTTTGTCGAAAGATATTGAAAATAACTTGCAGTGAGGCCAGACCCGGTTGAGCCATGCACAGCTTGGCTTCCTCGGCGGATTCGACGCTGGCACCGAAACGGGCGATTTTCCCAGCCTTTTGCAGTTCACGAAGCGTTTCAAAGACCGCTCCCTCCTGCAACACCTGTGTGGGAAGGCAATGCAATTGCACGAGATCGAGTCGCTCGACACCGAGTCGCTGAAGGGATGCTTCGACATGTTGCCGCATGACTGGTGGCGAGAAGTTCGCAAAGCCACCGGGTTCGGGATAACGGCCCAGCTTGGTGGCGACAAAAAATGGCCCCGAGCGTTGTCGCAGAAAGCGGCCGATGAGTGTCTCGCTGCGGCCATGGCCGTAGACATCCGCCGTGTCGAAAAAAGTGATCCCGGCATCGGCGGCGGCGTGGAGTGTGGCGAGGGCATCTTCTTCCGAGACGTTCCCCCAGTCGGCCCCGAGTTGCCAGCAACCCAGCCCGACTTCGGAGACAACCTGTGGACCAGGTCCGAATCGCCGCTGCTTCATACTCGCCACTCCTCATCCGATCGATCGTTGTCTGAAATTCCGCTACCGCTTACACCGTAGTGTTTGCGTCTTTGTGCGGAGATCTGTCGCCAGCCAGACGATTATCACGAACGTAATACACTGGTTCACTGTAGCGGCTTTTCTCGATGCTGGCAGCCGTCAACCGGGAACGCGAACCGCCGTAGGCACCTGCTATTCTTGTGGAGCCGCCTTTCCGCAAAGCAGCTGACTTGCGAATAATTCCCACGCGGGCAAAACCGGCGTGCTCAAAAAACGGATTGACTTGCCCCATGGCCGACAGGGTCTCGATCCAGTTGACCGGGCAAAGTTCACAGGCTCGACGGACAAACGCGGCCGCGATTCCCGCACCCCGATACGTCGGATGAATGACAACGCGTTGCAGCAGCCAGAGTTGTTCATTCAAGGCGTTCATCGCTAGCCGACTCCGCGGCTGAACTAGCCCGAAGTAGCGTGAGCGGAGGGTCAATGCGGCGGCCGGGGCGGAAAAGATGCAGATGCCGACCGGCTGATCTCCGTGCCAGAGCACAAAGATTTTGCGGACGAAGGCGAGGTGGTGGCTGCGATAATGCCACCGAGCGAAGTACGCCCAGTCGGCACGGGTGCCTTCCGACAGCCATAAATCGTCAGCGAAGCTGATCCGTTTTTTTTTACAGCCCGACGTTCCACCTCAATTTGCCCGTCCCCCAGGCAGCGGATGTGGAGATCGGGATTCAAATCGTCGAGCAGATCATCGTGGGTCGTCGCCAGTAACACACCGATTCGGCAACGATCGACCAATTTCCGCAGATTGTATGCCAGAACTTTTGCCAGTGCTCGATCGAGCAGCGCGGCAAACTCGTCACAGGCAATCCAGGGTTCATGCTCGGGGGTTGTTGCGTTTGCCTTGGCGGCGTGCTGAGCGGCAAGCCGCCGGGCTTCGGACAACGCATACGCTAAGCGAAAGCGAAAGCGTTGTCCTTCCGAGAGTTCCGAAGGTGTCCGCAGCAATAACCGGGCTTCCGACAATCCGCTTGAAGATAGCCAGGCAAGTCGTTCGGAAAGATTGCCCGCCAGGGCATCAATCAAAGGCACCGAGGGCAATTCCAGTTGCAGCACATCGACTGCACGAAGCTGCCGAGCTACCTCACGCAGGATCGACGATTTGCCACTCCCCGAAGGCCCGGTGAAGGCGACGATCTCACCCGGTTGTGGATCAATCACGAATTGTTCCGCGACAAGATGCTCAGGCTCGACTTCAGTTAGACCGAATAAATCCGCGACTTGGCAGACAGCTAAGCTTCGACGAACCGCGGAAAACCGATAGCGAATTGTAATCGGATTGAGCATCTTTCTTGCTCCTGAAGTGACTTATGAACGGAATTGCATCGGAAATCGCTGCTCGCAGATCGTCAGGGCCACACAGCGATTGCTCTCTGCCGGAATTAATACCTGGATCAGAACGACCGCCGGTCAAAAAGTTCAAACCCGGCGATCCTGGTAGCACGATAGCTGAGCTTCGTAAATTATCCCGGAATTTCCATCCCCACCGGTGGGCGACGCGGATGTTCTTAAAGATCATAGCCAGACTCGGGGATCCGGACGATCAAGCAAATACATGCACCCGGTGGCCGCCGCATCCACCAGATCATCATGGGCTGCGAACGGGAAAGTTGACATTTCCTCGTAAAGATTCCGTTGCGATGGATCAACACCGCTGGGACTGCCTTTCAAACGAAATAAACCATTTTGAACTGGCAGGCTGAATCCAGCGATCCGGGCCAGTTTACTTCGTGTCTGGATGATTCCCTGGATTTTCGCGCCGAATCGCGTTTGACGTATCAATAAATCGCGGATCCCGGAAAAAGCCGCGTTCGACTCAAACAGAATCACATCGACTTGCCAGCGGCGATCCAGATCATCAATGATCTCCACCAGCTCGGGGGCAGCAACACGCCGAGCCACGGCATCCAGGCAGCGGATTTCCGCATGGCCTGCCACCCGACCCAGTATTACAAAGGCCGAAGCATCCGCATTGGCCAGAACGCTGAGAGCCGGATCGACCGAAAGAATCCGTTTCTCAAAACGATCGAGGGCGAGTTCCTCGTGCCAGAACTGAATCCATTCACTCCGAATCATCCGTTCTTCTTCCACCACGGGGAGCAAGCGGTATCCGCGGGCAAAGGCAGCTTCACCGATCTCCTGCCGGCGTTCCCTGAGCTTGTGCTGCGGCCACTTTTCCGGCCAGATTGATCGAAGCTCGCTGTCGATCGCCCGGCGAAACACGGCAAACGCGGGATTCAATTTCAGCCGAGCATTCAAATCCTCGGCATGCCAGGGGGTGCACAACCCCCAGAATCGCCCATCCGGTTCCAGCAAATTCAACACATTGTTGTGGAAATCATCGATCACACGCTGGCGATCGCGACGGCTGTGCAACGACCGGACATCCACGATGTCATCACAGATCAGCAAGTCAGCCCGGGCTCCCGTGCTTCCCGAGCCGATTCCGAATGCAGCTACAGTCGGCCCGATCACTTCCGCTGGCCGTATGATCGTGAACGCTTCCATCGCCCACGGTTTTGCTGGCCGCAGCTGCGGGAACACCAGTCGGACCCGAGGATTACCCGCGATCGCCTCACGGAGGAACCGGGATCGTTCCCTGGCCAGCGAGTCGGTCGCGCACACAAACTTGACCCGCAACCCCGGGTTATGCCCGAGCTCCCACAGCACTCGAGCACAGACCTGGACACTTTTCCCATGATCCCGGGGCAACTCGATGAGTGCCCGAGAATGGCCAGATAAAAACGCCTGTAATTCCCGATGAATTGTCGATTGCCGCAGTGGTTGCCCTTGATGATCGGTGAAACAAAACTGGATAAACTGATTCGGGCATTCCCGAGCGGCCCGACCCCGTTCAATCAGCAGCGCCCCGGCCAGGATTTGCCGAGGATTCGAGAAGCTCTGCAATAAGTCTCGCGAGCCCGGCATCGTCGAGTCCGTGGAGGATTTTGCAAAGCGCTTTCGCATCGGCAGCCCCTGAAGTCAGCGTCGATCGCGTGCCTCGGCGTCGCAATCTCCCGGACGCAGCCCGATACTGAATCAACTTGGCCGCGGCCTCCCGGCAGGTTTTTTCATCCTTCGATCGTAAGAGCCGACGCAAGGTGTGAATCGATTCCACGGTGGCGTCGGCTAACTGCTGCTGCTCCGCCGCCATCCGGAAGCGGTGCCAACGCGCGGCATAATGACTGGGCCACTGGCGAACGCTGCTCACCGCTCGGCGAACACGGCGGGCAATCTCTTCCCAGGAAACCCCGGCCACCCGCAGTTCCGCTGCCAGGGCAAGAAGGTCATCGGAAGGCGGCTGCTGCCGTGCCATCTCTGAATCTCTACTATTGCGAGCAAACTGTGCCATGTTCCCAGCCCGGAAACGGGCCATCGCCAGAACGCTACGTTCGCATCTCGGGAAGTCAACTCATCTCTAATTTTGTGACTTCGTCGATTCATTGACTTTCTCAGAAATTTTCAAATTTCTCGCAAATTTAGGGCAAAGAATCCGACGATCTCTTGACCTGGATCACAGGTTCCATCGAAACTATCCACAGTTTCATCATCCCTGTCGGACAAAATTGTTTTTGGGAACTTTCGAGATCGAGGATGTCAATATGTCAGAAATGCTTTCTACCCCTCCGACCACCGCCGTGGCCAGTTCCTACGATGAAGTGCCGTATGAGAGCCATCCCTTCGCTCAGACTCATCCCAGTCGGCTTTTCGTGGTCGGTACTTTGTTCGGCATGCGTCCGACACCCGTTCACCGTTGCCGTGTTCTTGAACTCGGGGCTGCCTCCGGCGGAAATCTGATTCCGATGGCGGATAGCTTGCCCGAAAGCGAATTTGTCGGCATCGATCTTTCCTCCCGCCAAGTCGCCGAGGGTCTCGAACTGATTCGCCAACTCGGACTCAAAAATATCACCCTGAAAGCGGCAAGCATTCTCGATGTCGATGAATCTTACGGGATGTTCGACTACATCATCTGCCACGGTGTCTTTTCCTGGGTTCCCACCGAGGTACAAGAGAAAATCTTCGAAATCTGTGCCACACGGATGAATCCGAACGGAATTGCCTACATCTCGTACAACACCTACCCTGGCTGGCACATGCGCGGCATGATTCGCGACATGATGCGCTATCATTCCTCTCGGTTCAACACTCCGAAACTACGGACGCAACAAGCCCGGGCCCTCCTCGACTTTCTCGCCCAGTCGGTGAAAGGCGATAATCAAAACGCGTACGCGACCCTGCTTAAACAAGAACTCGAAACCCTCAGGCATCAAGCGGACAATTACCTTTATCACGAGCATCTCGAGGAAAATAACGAGCCGCTTTATTTCCACCAGTTCGCGGATCGGGCTAAGGCCAAGGGATTAAAATACCTCGGCGAAGCTCGTGTCGGGACGATGGTCACGGGCAATTTCGGGCCAGAAATTGAAAAGACCCTGCGGATGCTGGCCACCGATCAGATTCAAGCCGAGCAATACATGGATTTCCTGCGAAATCGAATGTTCCGCGAAACCCTGCTTTGTCATGATCGAATCAACCCGAACTGGGCCGTTCAACCCGATTGTCTGCGACTGCTTCATATCGCAAGCGCAGCACGTCCCGTGCAAGAACCCGTGAACATCACGTCCGACGAGAATGTCTCCTACCGCTCGGCAAGCGGCATGACCATGGCGACGAACCGGCCACTTTTAAAAGCCGCGATGCAACTCCTGCAAGAAAAGTATCCTGCGACACTGCCGTTCGATAAGCTTCGCGCTCAGGCACGGGAATTACTCGGGGCGACGTCCACGGATCCGAAGGTGATCGCCGAGGATACACAAGTTCTCGCAATTGGTTTACTGAACTGCTACATGAGTTCCGACCTGGTCGAACTCCACGGCATGCCGATCACCTTTGCCCGTCAGCCCGGGCCGAAACCCGTGGCGTATTTGCTGCCCCGCTTGCAAGCACCGAAAGGCATGGTGACCAGCCGCCGCCATGAAGTCATCAGACTCAGCGACCTCGATCGCCATCTGATTCCGATGCTCGATGGAACAAACGATCGGGAAATGCTTGCTGACAAATTAACCGATGTCGCGAAATCCGGGGCACTCAACATCCAAAAAGACGGAATCACACTCTATGAAACGAAAGATATTCGTGAAGCACTCGGAATGGTGATGGATCAAGCACTCTTAAATGTGGGTCGAATGGCAATTTTACAAGAGTAAATGGCGTCACTCACCGGAATTCCCCTGAGATTCTTTCACCATCGGGAGCCGATCGCCCCCCAGCGATCGGCTCCAGCGAAAGTTCATACACACTTCCCCCCTGCTGAGTGATTACTTTTTCTCAAATCCGGCTTGAAAGGTGCCATCGCCACGTTGCAATTTCTGCAACTGCGCCAAGGCAACTTCCGCTTGCCGGGTGTTCGGCCAGGTTCGGGACACTTTTTCCAAGCAGATCGTGGCTTCGCGAACCTGCCCCTTGGTCAACCAGACATCCGCGAGAGCGAGATGCATTGCCGCCGCTCGCTCGTTCAGTTGCTCGCAAGCGGCAGCGAGACGGTCCGGATCAGCTTTGACTTGCTTGGCCAGAATGGTGGCTTCCTGGGATTCCGGAAGATCGGCATACCGCGAGGCCAGCATTTCACAATGATCCAGGCAGTCCGCAAATCGTTCATGCCGGAATTCATCCCGAGCCAGTGCCAGCAGATCTCGCGCCCGAGCGCTGCGGAGTCGATCCGCACCGCCCCGCTGTGCCAGACCGCTCAGACGATCGCTCGCATCTCGTGCTGCGATTGTTCCTCCATAATTCCGCATCAATTCGGAGAGAACATCCATCGCCGCCGCGGTTTCGCCTTGACGTTCAAGCACGATCGCTCGTGCTAAGCGGTCGGCGGCGGATTGTTCGACTTCCGCCAGAACTTGGCTGGCCTTGGTTTTTGCCGGAGAGGCTTTCGCTTCCTGAGTGATCCCCTTCAACAACGACACGGCACGGGTATAATCCCCGGTCGCAATTGCCTTATTTGCTTCATGAAGATCACGGGCAACCCAGTCCGGCGTCGTGACCGCCAAGACCGTTCGCTCGACATGATCTTTCAACTGCGCCGCGGCCATGTAACCCTGCAAGAAACTGTGAATTTTTCCATCCGGACCGGCCAGAACCGTCGTCGGATACAGTTGCACTCGCAATGCCTGAACGAGCGTATTGTCATGACTTGCATTGATTTTTAAAGGGATGTAATAGCTGTTGAGCAGTTCAACGATGGCGGGATCCGTAAATGTTGTTGCTTCCATTTTGCGACAATATAGGCAATTGTCCGTGCCAATCTCTACGAGCAATGGCTTGCCAGTGTCCTGAGATTCTTTCCGGGCCGCGTTATAATCGGTTCGCCATTGAATCGGGTCTGCCGCGTGGCTTTGAATGGAGCACATCAGACAAACAGACATTACGGCCAACCAGACAGGTCGGGGACAGCAGGGGGTCAGGTGTTGCATAGACTCCTCGATGTCGGTCATGAACAGGGGGATTACCGATCATGAGAAGTTTTGCCTGAACTGTGCGAAAAGTGAGGAAATCGCCTACGATCTGTGCGATCTTGGCATAACCCTGATCGCTACAATCGCGAGGATCTTTTCAATTCGCCATCCGTTTGTACCGTTCAGGCCCGGGGGTGCGCTTTAAAGTAACTTTGCTGTAATCGCTGTGTCGAGATGTGCGTGTACACTTGCGTGGTCGATAAACTCTTGTGACCCAGCAATTCTTGCACCCCACGGATATCCGCTCCAGCATCGAGCAAGTGAGTCGCAAAACTATGCCGCAGCGTGTGCGGGCTGGTGCGTGGGTCCAGCCCGGCTCTGGCCAGATACTTTTCCAGCAGCCGGCCGACACTTCGGGGGGTCAGCCGCGTCCCCAGGTGATTGAGAAACACCGCCGGGCAGTCCCGCTTGCGCTGGCGGAGGATGATTTCCCGATCGGATAACCAGCAGGTCAGGGCCGCTTTTGCTGGATCTCCGAGTAATGCCACTCGTTCTTTTTTCCCCTTGCCGCGGACAATGACCACGCCATCCTGTAAATCCAGGTCGTTGATATTCAGCCCGCAAAGTTCGCTGACACGCACACCCGCGGAATACAGCGTCTCAAGAATGGCGCGGTCCCGCCGACCGAGAGGATCGTTGCTTGCCGGTGCCTGCAGCAGTCGTTGAACATCCGCTACCGTCAGAAAATGGGGTAATTTCCGATCATGCCGTGGACCACGCAGTGCTTCCGCGGGGTTGCTGCGTAAAAGACTTTGCCGACACAGAAATTTTCCGAACGAGCGAACAGCGGCCAGTCGCCGGGAAATTGTGGTTTTCGCATATCCTTGTTCATGAAGCCAGGCGGCAAATCCTCGAAGAGTTCGTGTCGACCAATCACGCGGTTCGACAGCGGATTTCTGGAAGTGCGTACGGATATATTCAAGAACCTGCAGTAAATCTTCCCGATACGATTTCACGGTCTGCAGCGATGCATTTTTTTCCACGACAAGGTGGGTGAGAAACTCGGCCAACGATTGTTCGAGGGTCACGGCATCATTCCCGAAAATAAGAGATATCACAACATTAACCGATCAGTCGATTCTGATGATTTTCTTTCGATGGCGGAAGAAGCTTCCGCTTCTTGTTCCCGAAGGCGGAGCGTCAAAATGGCAGCATCCGCCCAGGTGAACGTCGAATCGGGGCACGCCGCACGATCCCGAATTGCTTGGAGGATTTCATCCCGGCTCATATCGTCATAGACAAAAATGTATCGCTCAGGACCCTTCATCAACGCGAGAACGTTCAGATCGTGAGTCACTGGGGAACTCCTGGCGTAGTGCCCTGGGGATCACAGTGACAGTTTCGGTCGAGTTCAGCGAAAAACTTCACTGTTTTCCGGAAATTATCCAGCTTACCAGCCACCTCACGATCATACCTGACAGGGTCGATCATACGATCGGACCCCGTTCGCTCCCGGCGACCTACGATCGGCCATGCTCCTGTGACAAATCCTCGGGGAAAGATGCTGAAATGACGAGGAGATGCTAAAGTGATTCAGGCTTACGGCCGCGGTAAGGCTCTGGTAGGTCGAAGCCCGAAACAACTTTGCCGTAACAATGCGGCTGCGTTATCAGACTCGGAAACGTGAATCCCTTCGCCGGGGGAAGGGATCGCTTAAGAGTCGGTCATTGCTTTTTCTTCGCTGTTCGGATCGGAAATTCCGGGGAATCGGTTCTTGCGGTTTTCAAATACTGCTCGATCCGCGCGACCACATCGGGGTGTTTTTCGGCGACATCCGTGCTTTCACGAATGTCGTCCCGGAGATGATAAAGCTTCAACGGTTGTCCGACAGCCATACGAATGGCTTTCCACTCGCCATGACGGACGGCCTGTTTGAACCCGCCTTCGTGGAACTCCCAGTAAAGAAACTCGTGGCGCGGTTGATTTTCGCGTCCGAGGATCGTCGGGGCGAAGGAAATGCCATCCAACCCGGGCGGTACAGGAACGCGGATCAATTCAGCCAGCGTCGGCAAAACGTCCCAGAACGCCCAGACATGATCGCTGACCGTTCCCGACGGCGTGATCCCCTTCCAGCGGACAATCCCGGGCACTCGGATGCCGCCATCGGTCAAGCTCCGTTTAATCCCGCTGAATGGGCCACTACTTTCAAAGAACGCCGGATCAATCCCCCCTTCCCGGTGCGGGCCGTTATCGCTGCTGAAGATAACCAGGGTGTTTTTCGCGATCCCCAGGTCATCCAGCTTGCGTAGCAACTGCCCGATATCGGCATCCATGCGGGTGATCATCGCCGCTTTGTCTTTTTCGGGTTGCGGCCATGATTCCTGGGTGTAGGGGAAGTCACTCGGTACTTCCATGCCATTTTTCGTAATCCGGGTTTTTTCGTTATTGGCGTGAGGAACCGTGGTGGCAAAGTAAAGGAAAAACGGCTTTTTGGCGTTATGTTCTAGCCACTTGATCGCCTCATCTCGGAACAAGTCGGGAGCATATGCGACCGGCTTGGCCGCGACCCCCTCATGTTCCGATTGCGGGTTCGGCAAGCTGATTTTTTCCGTATTCCGCCAAAGAAAGTCAGGATAGTAATTGTGCGCGTGTTGTTGATTCAGGTAACCGAAGAAATAATCGAATCCTTGCTTGTTCGGGATGCCGGTCGAGCCTTCCTCCCCCAAGCCCCATTTGCCGATCACCGCGGTCTTGTAACCTGCTTGCTGAAACAGTTTGGCAAGACACGGATCATCCGGGGCCATCGGCACATTCCCCCGGCCGCCGCTCCAGCCGCCGTTGCCCCGAGTCCGACAATGCCCCGTGTGCAGTCCGGTCATCAGCGTACTGCGTGACGGCGCACAGACTGTGCTACCGGCATAGCATTGCGTGAATCGGATTCCTTCGGCTGCCAGTCGGTCGAGGTTCGGGGTCCGGATTTTCTTTTGTCCGTAGCAGCCGAGATCGCCATAGCCCAGATCATCCGCCAGAATCAAAATCACATTCGGCCGGGGCGGCAGTTCCTCGGCTGTGACCGTCGATGCTGACAGCAACCCGGCATAACCCGCCAACACGCCGAGCAACAACTGGCCAAACAGAGCGGCCGACGGTCTTGTCCTTTTGCCTCGGATTCGATCAGACCGGGTAACATTCATTCGCGACACTCCTGAATCGCCGGACTTCTTCCGCACGCAGCCAATTTCGTGCATCCTCTTCGGGCATTCGATCGATGCCGCGGATCAAGAGTGATTCTGTCTCGCTTCGGAGTAAGGGTCAAACAAATCCTGTGGTCCCTGCAAAAACCATTCGTTCCTCGGCGATTTTGTCGGGAAAAAGACCGGGATTGTCGTTCTGGCTCGTTCGCATTCCGGGAAAGTCTCTATCATTCAATAGGGAAGACTTACCAGCCACTTGTTCAGAGTTGTCGATTTGAGATGGACTGATGACTGAATTCAACGCCGTGGGAATCGATCTCGGCACCACCTTCAGCCTGGCAGCCAGGATGGAACAAGGGCAGCCCCGGGTGATTCGGGATGAAAAGGGTGTCGCCTTGGTGCCAAGTTGTCTCAGCTTTTTCGAAGACGGCACCGTGCTCGTGGGCGAGGAAGCTCGCAAACGCGCCTTGTCTGATCCCGATCATACCATTTTCAGCATTAAGCGGTTGATGGGGCGGACACTGGCCGATCTTGAGCAAGAATTGAAGCTGATCCCTCACCAGATCGTGGAACGCGAACCGGAACCGGGCCGGAAAGTCTTGCGGGTCCGAATTGCTGGCCGAGAATACACCCCAGAAGAGTTGTCGGCGATGATCCTGAAGGAAGTCCGTCGCCGGGCAGGCAATCCCGACAAGGCCGTCATCACGGTTCCCGCCTATTTTGATGATGCCCAACGCCAAGCGACCCGCGATGCAGGCCGAATCGCCGGCCTGGATGTGCTGCGCATCGTCAATGAACCGACGGCGGCAGCACTCGCATACGGCCTGGATCGCCGGAAAACTGGCACGGTCGTCGTCTATGACCTCGGTGGTGGAACATTTGATTGCTCGATCCTATCCCTTCAAGACGGTGTATTCAAAGTTCTCAGTGTCAGCGGCGATACCTTTCTTGGCGGTGATGATTTTGATCGAGCCTTGATGCAACTTGCCGCCCGAGAAATGCAAATCGACCTGGAGGCAAAGAAACAGCCCGAATTATTGCAGCAGTTGCGGGAAGCGGCTGAACGCACCAAGATCGCTCTTTCCACGGCCGACACCGCGGAATTTCAAATTCCCGGATATCATCGGACCGTCACCCGTGATGAGTTCCAGGCCTTAATTGCTCCCTGGATCGATCGCACTCTGGAAAAATGCCGGGCAGCATTGCGTGATGCGCAGTTGCGGCCCGAACAGATTGATGAAGTGGTTCTCGTCGGCGGCTCGACCCGTATTCCCTACGTTCGCCGCCGCGTTGAGGAATTTTTCCGTCGAAAACCTCACACAGAACTCAACCCGGATGAAGTGGTGGCACTCGGTGCTGCCATTCAAGCGGATATTCTGACGAGCGGCCGCCGAGACATGCTGCTGCTCGATGTCGTCCCACTCTCGCTCGGGATTGAAACTCTCGGTGGGGTCGTGGACAAGCTGATTTACCGCAACACCACGGTGCCTTGCCGAGCGACTACCCGTTACAGCACGTTTGTCGATAATCAGACGGCCATCAAGCTGAATATTTATCAGGGTGAGCGAGAACTGACAAAAGATTGCCGATTGCTCGGAGAATTCAAGCTTACCGGCATTCCGCCGATGCCCGCCCAGATGCCGCAAGTGGATGTCACATTTCTTGTCGATGCCAACGGAATGTTGACGGTCACCGCTCGGGAACAACGTAGCGGCCGCGAGGCCTCCGTGGAAATCAAAGCCGCCCACGGTCTCAGCCCCCAAGAAGTCGAACGACTGGTCCTCGAAAGTGTCGAACATGCTCATGAAGACTTCACGCAACGGCGATTGATCGAGTTGAAGAATAAAGCCGACGCTGATATCCGCCATACGAAAAAAGCACTCGCCGAACCTGATATTCAGCTATCTCCCGAACAACGTCAGCGGATCGATCAGGCAATGACGCAACTGCAAAAAGTAATGGCCGGCCAGGATGTTCAATCTCTGGAAATCGCCGCGAATGAGTTTCACTCGGCGACGAGCGTGCTGGCTGAACAACTGATGAATGCCGCTGCACGCAAGTTGCTGCAAGGTCAGCGGGAAAGCGAGATAACAAAAGCCGCCGGCTTGCCCGATTCCTGAAACAACCAGGTCTGGATCATTCCGGAAGACCGCACTCCAGAATCGTCGCCGAACCGTCCGGCACAAAATTCACTGCCCCGATCTCCGCGGGAATCAAGACGACGCTGCCGAGGCCAAACGACTGGCCCGCCAGGATGCCGGTCCCTGCGACACCGACCACAACCCGGCAACGACCGGCTTCACCCACCGAAACCGGAATGTCCGTAGTGATTCGCTGCAAAGAAAACTGCTCGCAACCGACCAGCAGTTCTCGACGATAACGGCAGTTTCCCAACACCCTCGGTTGCACCGGCTGACACGGTCCCCGGGAAAAATCCGAACAAGACAAACCTTCGTCGATGTGTAATTCCCGTGGGCGGCCCGTCTTCGCATCGACCCGATCCCAATCGTATAACCGGTAAGTGATGTCGCTGGTTTGCTGGACTTCGAACAGCAACACATTCGCTCCGATCGCGTGGACAGTGCCTGCTGGCAAAAAAATGCAGTCGCCGGCTTGTGGGGTGAAGGCGTGCAAGGTTTCCGCCGACCGACGTTGTTGCAACGCGATTCGAAACTGCTCGGCGTCAACACCGGGGCGAAACCCGGCGTAAATCCGGCTCGTTTCCGAACAGGCGTCGAGAATCACCCATGCTTCCGTTTTCCCGACTGCCGTCGGCGACACCCGCCGAGCTTGTTCATCGTTCGGATGAACTTGCACCGACAGTTCCCGGGCCGCATCGATAAATTTCAACAGCAGCGGGAAACGGCCCTGAGCCAGTTTGGCTGGGCCGACAAGACGGTCGCCAAATCTTGCCAGCAACTCGCGCAGCGACCAACCCGCCAGCGGTCCATTGATTACTCGACTCGGCTGACCATCCACATCCGACAACACCCAGGCTTCACCGATCGGTTCAAAACAGTCTCCCCGGCCAAATAGCCCAGGAAGTCGGCGGCCGCCCCAAATCATGGATTGAAAGATCGGTTCAAACGCAAGCGGGTAAAGTGCTGCAATTGTCATACTTATTCCGCCGTTCCTGTGCGATGAATCGCCATCCCTCGGAAAAGCGATATCTCACCTGTAACGAAATCCCTAATGTGGGTCAATGCAGGCACAATGGTACGCTCTTCTGCCATCGAATCTGTCGGCATCAGCCAGGAGAATCTCGCTGAATTCCCGGAATTTTCCGCAAGGCGAAATGTTCCCCCGACCTTAACTGCGAAGGCAACGGTAGTTCTTGCGATCGACGTCACAGCCACGATTATCAGCCATCAAACCCTCGGATGGAATCACCAACACCCGAGGTTTGATGGCACGACTGCGGCTGAAGACCCTGTCACAACCCTGCAAGGGCTCCAATTAGAAGCGGAATTCCCCACCGATGCTGATGCCCTGCAACCAGAAATCCGTGACATCGGTCCGAGCGGCCGGCACTGCTGGACCTGGCACGGGCAAACTGGCCGGCGGTAGAAAATTCGGATTCACATTTCGATCAATTTGATCACCCGCCCGGGATACCGTCGACCAGTAAATCCAGTTGTAGCCGACAAAGCCGCGGAGTCGCTCGGTCAATTGTGCCCCGACCCTCACGCCGATTTCCGGAACCACGGCAAATTCATCATTTGTAAAGCGACCAATATTCGACGGCTGCGCCAGCAACCCGCCCGGGAATGTCATCGGCATGCCACCGGGGGCGGTAAAGGTTGTCGCACCGTTGATCGTGATCTCTTGATGTGACAAACCCAAGGCCACCGACGTCCGCAAGCCCACGAAGTAGGCCCCGAATCGCCGTTCATAGTTTAACCCCAAAAGTCCCCCATAAAAATCATTGTTCGTTCGGAACTGATCTTGAACCACTATCCGCGTACCCGGAGCAACTCCAGATCCGCTTAGTGCCGTCAAATCCTCGGTTATCTGGAGATTGTCCCGGAGATTCATGTAGCGAAACCCGGCAAGCAGATCCCAGCGACTGCACGGGCTACAGCAAAGATTATGCACGAAGTTGAAGCCGCCAGCGATGAAGTCACTTGACGCATCGACGCTCACCACCCCACTCAGGACGTTCGGAAACGATACCAGCTGGGCATCAGCCTGACCAGTCAGAGCATTGTTGAACGGCCGAGCAATGATTTGGCTGCCATCCGAGCCGAATGCGCCTCCTTGTCGACTTCGACCCAGGAAAAAGAAATCTCCTTCAATGCCACAGGTCTGACATTCGTCCAGCCAGAAACCGGCTCGCAAACGGAAACCATTGCGGAAGTCGTCGTTCAAGCGATTCCCGCCGAGCAAAATCACCGTGTTTGGATTGCTCAGCGTGCCCGCCAAGGAACGATCGGTCCCCGCTGGCGAAGCTGTGACAAGAGCTGGGATCGGCTGACCCGACGCCACCCAGTACAGCCACTCCGCCGACACCCAGACGCGACCAGGCGGGCCGCAAAGACAATCGCAGCACGGCGACTCCGGGCAGCAATCGGAGGATTGCACAGCGACAGCGGCTACATCTGTCGGTGTCGGAGTTGTCGCAGACTGCGACGGTTGACTTTCGGGCAACATCAGCGGCTTTGGCGAAGACGACGCTGCATCCGCGGCCGCCGCACAGCTCGCAGCGAGCCCCAACCACAACGGGAGAACTAGCCATCTCTGGGCCGGCATCTTCCTGCCTCCTTGCCGAGATTACATCGGGAATTCCCAATCCTTCAGGAATTCTCCTGTCTTCGGTTCGGCAGTTCTCCAACTATCCGGTGGCTTAAACCGCTTTCATTCGCAACTCGGTCGTTGTCGCAGTTCTGTTTGTTCTGACTTTAGCGATTTTCCGGCACTGGTCCGGTAAGCCCCGGTAAGCCCATGATCACTCAGCCGAGATGATTATTGTCCGTATCCGCCATCAATTTCTCTGGCGGACCGATGACAGGCACTGAGTTGCGATACCCCACAACGATCGCGCCCAGCCAAATCCGAGCAGCCAGAGAAAGAGGAGACTCGATTGTTGCAGCCAGCGCAGATTCACAAAAGAGGTTGCGATCCAGTCGACAATGATGAAAAAGACCGGAGTTAAGAAGATACCGAACAAAGTCACTCCCAGCATCCCGGAAAAGACTGCCGTGCCCAGCACCCGCCGCATCTCGGCTCCGGCACCTTCGGCCAGCAGCAGTGGCACAACGCCGAGAATGAAGGCCGCGGAAGTCATGATAATCGGCCGTAACCGCAATCGACAGGCTTCGAGAACCGCCGTTTGTCGGTCCTCACCCAGTTCCCGCCGCCACCGAGCGTATTCGACAATTAAAATGGCATTTTTGCATGCCAGTCCAATCAAGACGATAAAGCCCACCTGGGTAAAGATATTGATGTCTTGCTTGGCTTGCCAAACTCCGAAAAGTGAACAGGAAACGCACATCGGCACTACGAGAATCACTGCCAGTGGCAGCAGCCAACTCTCATACAACGCGGCCAGAACGAGAAACACCACCAGCGCCGAAACAACAAAAATCACGATGCCTGTTCCTTGCGCCCGTTTTTCGATAAAGGTTAACTCCGTCCATTCCGCCGCCATGCCCGGGGGCAGTTCTCGCTCGGCAAGCTTTTCCATCACGGCAATGGCATCGCCGCTGCTAGCTCCTGCCGCCACGTTGCCATTGATTGCTGCCGCCGGATACATGTTGTACCGATTCAACACCAGCGGCCCTACCGTTTCTCGGACAGTCACCACCGCCCCCAGCGGCACCAACGTTCCATTCCGTGCTTTGACTCGGAGTTTGCGGATATCCTCCGGACGATCACGAAACGGCGTCTCCGCTTGAATATTGACCTGCCATGTTCGACCGAATTTGTTGAAATCGTTGATGTATCTTGATCCGAGACATGCTTGCATCGTGGCATAAACATCACGCACTTCGACACCCAGCGACGCACAGGCCGCCGCATCGACTTCCACAACTAATTGTGGGGCATCAGTCCGAAAGGAGTTAAACAATCCCTCCAGGGCCGGCTGTTCATTGCCGCGTTCGACAAGATTATCGGTCTGTCCGGCCAGGATTTTGCTGCCGAGCTCGCCACGATCTTCCACCATTAATTTAATGCCGCCGGCTCGCCCCAGCCGCGGCACCGCCGAGGGGGGAAATACCGACAGCTTGGCTTCCGGCACTTCCTCTGTGAATCGCTTGCGTAAGAATGCCGCCAAGCTAAACGCATCTAGACCCGCAGCCGTCCGATCCTCAAAGCGCTCGAGAATTATAAACATCGACCCGTAGTTCGATCCGTAGGAATTTAACACAAAGGAATTGCCGGCAACCGCACTGACATGCTGAATTCCCGGGATTTCCAGGGCGATTCGTGACGCTTTTTCCACCACCGCGACCGTGCGTTCGACCGACGCCGCGTCTGGCAGTTCAATACTGGCGAGCAAAAATCCTTTATCTTGCTGCGGAATAAAACCGACAGGCAAGTTTCGATAACCCCAGATCGTCAGCAGAATGAGTCCGCCATACACGGCGGCGACTAAACAGGGGATGCGGATGACTCGGCCGACGATTGCCAAATAGACGGTTGTCAACCGGGAAAAACCACGATGAAAGCCCTGCGATGGCCATGAAAGAATCCGTCCCAGCCGAGTCGATGGCCCCGTGCCGACGGTCGTCCGCGGCGTTAACAGCAACACACACAATGCCGGGCTGAGTGTCAGGGAATTCAAGGCAGACAATAAAGTCGAGACAGCAATTGTCAGTGCGAACTGACGAAAGAACAGGCCAACGATTCCAGTTAAAAATGCACACGGCAGAAAGACCGCCGACAGAACCATCCCGACGGCAATGACCGGGCCAGAAACTTCCTGCATTGCCTTCAGGGTTGCTTCCCGCGGCGATAACCCTGCCTCCAGTTGCTGCTGCACCGCTTCAACCACCACGATCGCATCATCCACGACAATACCCACTGCTAACACCAGGCCAAACAGCGTCAGGTTATTCAGCGTGAATCCGAACAGGGCCATGGCTGCGAAGGTGCCGATGATCGCTACCGGAATTGTGGCCAGAGGAATGATTGCCGATCGCCAACTTTGCAGAAAGATCAATACTACCAGACCGACTAGCAATATCGCATCCCTCAAGGCTTTGATGACTTCCCGAATGGATTCGCGGATCACGGGAGTCGTATCATAGCCAATTTCATAGACGACACCTTCGGGGAGGTCTTTGCTTAATTCCGTAAGCTTGGCTTTCACAAGATCGGCGGTTTGTAACGCATTGGCATCGGGCTGAAGAAACACGGATAATCCGATGGATGGTTTGCCATCAAAGCGATTCGCAACGTCTAGGGAACGGGCTCCGAGTTCCACACGAGCCACATCGCCGAGCCGTACCACCGCCCCATTGGCAGCCGACTTCACAATCATACGCTCAAATTCTTCAGGGTCAGACAGTCGGCCGGCAACAACCAGCGGCACAGACTGCGTGGTCGGATGCTCCAGGCTTGCCGATCCGAGCTGACCGAGGGAAACCTGCTGATTTTGTTGACGAATGACTTCAATCAGGTCCAGGACCGTTAAACCACGGCTGGCAAGGCGATCCGGATCAACCCAGATTCGCATGCTGTAATCGTTCTGGCCAAAAATCGTCACCTCACTGACGCCTTCGATCCGATTGAGTTCATCCACAATTCGCGTCAGAGCATAATTGCTTAAATAAAGCTGATCGTAACGACCATCCGGACAATTCAAACTTGCCGTCAAAAGGATTTCAGGCGAACGCCGGCGAATTTGCAGACCCGTGGCTCGCAAGACTTCGGGAAGCTCGGGCATGGCCAAATTGACCCGATTTTGCACTAAAATCTGGGCCATATTTAAATCGGTGCCAATCTCGAATGTCACTGTGAGGGTGTAGGTGCCATCACTCGTCGATTGCGAAGACATGTACAACATGCCTTCGACGCCGTTGACGCGTTGTTCAATCGGGGCAGCGATCGTGTCCACCACGACCTGTGCGCTGGCTCCGGGGTAATTGCCACGAACTTGGATCGTGGCTGGTGTGACTTCCGGATATTGTGATAATGGCAACTTGGTCAGCGAGATGCCGCCAGCTAACACAATCAGCACCGAGATGACCGTGGCAAATATCGGTCGATCGATGAAAAATCGGGCCATGCCTGCCATCGCACGGGTTTCAATCGGAACAAATCACAAGCCAGGAACACCCGAAATTGCAGTCGGTGGCCGATCTCCCTCGTTTTCTCCCGCGGCCAGCGGATGCGTTTCCGAGGGGGTTGACGCCGACTGATGACTTTGGGGGAGTTGCTCGTGCCGGGGTGGGAGGAACGTAGCAGCTACCGAAACACCCGGCCGCACCCGTTGCATGCCGCTCACAATCACGGTGTCCGCCGTGGTCAGCCCGGATTCGACGACACGAAGATTTCCGAACGATTGTCCGACAGTGATGGGGCGATACTCGACCTGATTTTTCTCATTGATGGTGTAAACGAATTTCTGACCTTGATCGTAGCCGATGGCTTCCTCAGGAATCAGGATTGATTGATGTGGCAAGCTGACGGGAAAGCGGACTCGCACAAAGAGTCCCGGGGATAACAACAGGTACGGATTTGCAAGCTCGGCACGAACTCGCAACGTGCCCGTTCCGGGGTCGAGTTGATTTTCGACAAAATCGACGATTCCTTCCAGGGAAAAGTGATCTTCATCCGCAAGAGCAGCTTGAACGCGGGCTTGTCCATGACCGGCAACTGTGAGTGCGCCTGAACGAACCAGTCGCCGCAGTCGCAGCAAGGTTCTTTCATCCACATCAAAGTAGACATTGATCGGATCCAGGGCGACGATCGTGGTCAGAATTGTTTCATCGGCTTGAATCAGATTCCCTGGGTCAAGTAATCGCCGGCTGATCCGGCCGGAAATCGGAGCTCGAATCGCCGTGTAATTCAAATTTTCTTCAGCAAGGCGTAACTCGGCTTGCGCGACCGCCACCGCGGCTTCCGCCTCGGCTTTTTCACCAGCGATCAGATCGAGTTCTCCTTGGCTGACCGCTGTTCTCGAAGCAAGATCGGTGATCCGTTTGAAATCTTTTTCAAGCCGGTTCAATCGCGCTTTTGCCAGGACGAGTGACGCTTTTGCTTTATCCCGGGCGGCCTGATACGGATCAGGATCAATGACAAAAAGCAGGTCGCCACGTTGCACGTCCGCACCGTCCTTGAAATGCACTTCTTTCAAGTAACCGCTGACCCGGGCCCGAATTTCAACGCTGGCGATGGCCTCTGTTCGGCCAGTGAAATCTTCATACTCGGTGACTTCTTGCACACTTGGTCGACTCACCATCACATGAATCGGCTTTGCCGGGGCAAGTGAAGGCTGTGGCCGCTCGCAACCCGTCAATGGCGTAATCGCGATCAATAACGTGGGAATGACCCAAAAACGGCAATTTGAGTTGCTTTGTGTCATGATCGATGAAAATCACGGAGGGAGTCTGGCGGTAACACGCATACCTTTTATCACAGGAGGGCAGTAATAACGTAGCAGAAAATCTAGTGACGTTCAAACTTTCTCAACCCGATTGCGAGGGGGCCACGGATTCCAGTGGCGGCTATCCCGTGGGGCGGCGGGAGGACCGTCAGGCTGTCGGATCGGTAAATTCGTTATTCCCCGGAAAATCGTTCCTTTGCCCCAAGCCTTCGCAAATTCTGGAGTACTCAGCAACCAACCACTTTGAATTACGGCATACAATAAGGTTTGTGTCGATTGACACTGACCGATTTTCGGAAAAAAAAGTGTGGACAGCGATCGCCCGAACACCGTGATTAACAAGCCGACGCGGGTGCTGCTCGTTGATGATCAGGCAATCGTCGGTGAAACCGTGCGGAGGATGCTCGCCGACGATCCGACGATCGAATTTCGCCATTGCCTTGACCCGACGCAGGCCTTAACGATGGCGAATGAATTCGAGCCGACCGTCATCTTGCAGGATTTGGTGATGCCGGAAATTGACGGGTTGTTACTCGTCAAATTTTTTCGTGCGCAAGCATCGACCCGGGAAATACCGATGATCGTGCTTTCTTCGAAAGAAGAGCCGATCATCAAAGCGAAAGCGTTTGCGATTGGTGCGAACGATTATCTGGTGAAGTTGCCAGACAAGCTCGAACTTCTGGCCCGTGTGCGTTATCATTCTCAGGCATATCGCAATCTTTTAGAGCGAAATGAAGCGTATCGCCAACTCGCTGAGAGTCAACGGCACCTGGCCGCTGAGGTCAATCAAGCGGCCCGGTATGTGAAATCACTGCTGCCCGAGCCGCTCCGTGGCGACGTGCAAATCGACGGCCTGTTTGTGCCGTCGACACAGCTGGGCGGGGATATGTTCGGCTATGTCTGGCTGGATTCTCAGCATCTCGCCATTTACCTGCTGGATGTCAGCGGACACGGCGTCGGCTCGTCGTTGTTGGCGGTCTCGGCTGCCAATGTTCTGAGTGGTTGCACCTTGCCCGGTGTCGATTTCCGCGACCCGGCTGCAGTGGTGGCCGGCCTGAATGATCTGTTTCAGATGGATCGCCAGGATGGCAAATATTTCACGATCTTTTATGCGGTATTTGTCAAATTCGAGCGTCTTTTGCGCTATTGTAATGCGGCTCACCCCGCTGCACTGCTTTTTTGCGATGAACCAAGCCAGCCGATCACATTGAAGGAACTCGCATCGGATAATCCCGTGATTGGTATGCTGCCTCCCGGGACACCCTTTCAGTCCGCGGAAATCCCCGTGTTTTCACCGGCTCGATTACTGGTATTTAGCGACGGCGTGTATGAAATCGAACAACAAAATGGGCAATTCTGGCCCGTCGACGATTTTCACGCGTGGATGGCCCGTCAGGCGACAAATCCGCAACTGAAGCATGATTTGTACGAGTATGCACGCGCATTGCATGGTGGTAGTTCGCTTGCCGATGATTTTTCGATCCTCGATGTGCGATTATAACCGATTTCAGCGGAGACACTGATGATTCGCTTTGGTGATTTAAGCTTAAAGGCAAGGTTGTTCGGTCAGCGTGTCGCGATGATCATTATTATTTCATTCATGGTCGGCTTTCATATCTATCTTTTATACACCTATCGTGTCAGTGGACCAGTTTATCAACAATTGATAAAATTGAGGGAGTATGCGAATGATCTCACTCCACCGAGTTTGTACATGGGTCCATCATATCTTCTGACACAAGAATTGGAAACAAATACCGACGCTCGCGATATTGAACGGATCCTCCAGCGACTGCAACTTTACGAACGGCGATTCCGCGACGATTACGCTCAATATCTGACGGAATTGCCAGCAGGCCCTTTGCGTCGCGGGCTGGAAACTGAAGTTTATCCTTCCGCCTTGGAGTTTCTACGCGTGGTGCGGGACGATTATCTCCCCCTTGCCGGGAAAGCTGAGATGCAAGCGCAGCGGAGCAAAGTCCTCAAAGAAAAACTCGCACCACTTTTCCAAGAACACACGAAACTGGTTGAACGAAATATCGAATTGACGGAATCACTGGTTCAGCAATCCGAAACTGAGGCGTTTGCCGAAGCCCGGTACTTAAGCCAAGTCATGGTGGTGCTCAGTATTGTGGCGATTATCAGCCTGGCCATGTTCAACTTTTATGTCACTCGGGGAATTATTGAGACGGCTGAAGTTCTTAATGCTCGTATCGGAGAGATTGCTGAAGGTGCTGCCGATTTGACGGCTCGGGTGAACATCGATGCTCGGGATGAACTCGGGCAGCTTGCGGGCCGAATCAACCAGATGATCGAAAAAATCCATTCGATTGTTTCAAAAGTTCGGCAATCGAGCCTGCAGGTACTTTCGACCGCGTCTCAGATTGCGGTGACGGCACGTCAACAGGAAACCGCGGTGGCTGATCTTGGCAGTTCCACCACGGAAATTGCTGCTGCGGTTCGGGAAATCAGCGCCACGGGTAAGGAATTGTCGAGCACGATGGATGAAGTCAATTCCCGAGCGGATCAAGCCGCACAACTTGCCAGTTCCAGCCGTGCCGGGTTGTCGGGGATGGAACGCACGATGGAACAACTGGTCGCATCGACGGCGAGTATCTCCGGAAAGTTGGCCACGATCCGGGAGAAAGCAGACAATATCAATATGGTGGTGACCACGATCACAAAGGTTGCGGATCAAACGAATCTTTTGTCGATTAACGCCGCGATTGAAGCCGAGAAAGCGGGGGAGTTCGGCCGCGGTTTCTTGGTTGTCGCTCGAGAAATTCGTCGTCTGGCGGATCAGACTGCGGTGGCGACGCTGGACATTGAAAATATTGTCAAACTGATGCAAGATGCCGTTGCCGCCGGGGTCATGCAGATGGATCAATTCAGCGATGAGGTTCGCAACAGTGTCACGAAAGTCGCCGGGTTGAACGCGCAAACAGGGCAAGTCATCAGCGAAATGACCGCGTTAAGCAGCCGGTTTCGGCAGGTCAACGAGGGGATGCGGAATCAGGCCACCGGTGCGGAGCAGATCAGCGCTGCGATGTCGGTGATGGCGGAAAGTACACGGCAAACAGCCAAGGCACTCGAAGACTTTAATCGAGCAACGACACACCTGCGTGAATCGATTGAACTTCTCAACAAAGAAATCGCCTTGTTCAAGGTCTGAGTTCCAGTCAGACGGGTTGATCGCAGTGGTGGTTCGTACCGTTGCGGTGTGAACCGCCGGACAGGGGGCAAATCGTTATGCTGGTGCTGACGTTTCAAATTGGCCCCGAAACGGTCGGGCTGGATATTCAGTACGTCCGTGAGGTGATTCCGCGCGTCCGGTTGCAACCGTTAATCCACGCGCCGTCTTGGTTGTCGGGCGTGTTTTTCTACCGCGGGCGGGTGATCCCCGTCGTCGATGTGAATTGTCTGGCTGGATATGATACCACGCCAGAACATCTGAGCAGTCGCATTATTCTCGTGTCAAACCGTGACACTTGTCAAAATGACTCGCTGTGGGGATTGCTGGCCGCGCAAGTGGCAGAGTTGCGAGAGGTCGCGGTGAGAGAAGAGAGGCTCGGAGCACGGGCAAGTTTCTCCCCGGCAAGAAACGATCCGGATCAGATCGATTTCGGAACTCTGGCGACATGCAATCAAGGGTTGCTTCGCGTGCTCGATCCGAATCACCTTCTTTCGGAGAATGATCGGCAACGACTCTGGGCGATTTTAGAGAGCCAGTGATGACAGAGGTTCAGCCGATCTGGGATTTTCTCCAGCGGCGATTCGGCCTGGATCCTTCGACATTGAGCCAGCTAGCCATTGCAAGAACGGTGAGCGAAGGCTGCCAACGTCTGCAGGTCGATTCGGGCCGGGCGTATGCGGACCTGCTTGCCGGGGATGACGAAGAGTGCCAGCGTTTTCTGGATTGCCTTGTTGTTCCGGAAACCTGGTTTTTTCGAGGTGCGGCCTTATATGCGGAGTTGCGGCGACAGCTTCCGCCACGGCTACGGAACCAGTCGGCCTCGCAACCGTTCCGAATCTTATCATTCCCTTGCAGTACCGGGGAAGAACCGTATTCGCTGGTCATTACGTTGACTGAATCACAGATTCCGGCAAATTGCTGGACCGTCGAGGCTGCCGATCTGAGTCAGAAGGCGATTGCAGCGGCGGAACGGGGAATTTACCGGGACTTTTCTTTTCGTGAGTTGCCGGCCGGGATGAAAGAGCGATATTTCACGCGGGTCGATGCCGGCTGGGAACTGGAACCTGGCATCCGGCAGCAAGTTCGGTTTTATCAAGCGAACTTGCTCGATTCGGAGTTGCATAAGCGATTCGGCACGGGCAGCTACGATCTCATCTTGTGCAGAAATCTGCTGATTTACTTAACCCGGGATGCAAGACAATCTGCTCTGATGAGGTTGTTCGAGTTGCTGAAACCTTCTGGCTGGCTCGCTGTCGGTCCAGCGGAAGCGGGCGTGCTCCGTGATCGCCAGGTGGATTCGGTTGGCAAACCGGAGGCGTTTTTATTTACTCGTCGGACCGAGGCTGACTGCCAAGGACAGAAGCCTCTGGAAGGATCCCGTGATTTCGTAGCGACGCAAACAGTGGCTGATCCTCCGGTCGGGCTACTTCAAGAAAAGCGTCTCGGGTTCGAGATGCAGTCGTTATCGACGGGTTTGTCACCGGACGCTGTTTCCGCGGGGGTCCCGGAGAGCCTGCCACAATCGCCTGATGAGCAATCGGCTAAAATTGCGGCGGGGTCGGAAGGAGCGGGATCGGAGCCAGTCGCGCCAACTCGTCTGGCGGCAGCCCGCCGTCTCGCGGACGCAGGACGGATCACGGAAGCGATTGTCAGATGTCGGCAAGCGGTGTTGTCTACACCGACAGCATCGGGATATTGCCTGCTGGGGATTTTGCATCAATCCCGAGAGGAAATGGCTGAAGCGGCATCGGCATTTCGGCGTGCGTTATACCTGGAACCGAATCATCGAGACACATTGATTCATGCGATGATGCTGGCCCGGCAGCTCGGGCAAATTGATCGTGCCGAGGCGATCCGTGGCCAGCTCGAGCGGCTTGCCCGGGAGGATTCAAAATGATCCCGCTTGCACCGGTCGCTCTAGGAGCACCCGGGGTCGGAGATTGCTGGAATCGGATCGGGATCCACGGCGAGCGGAGTTGCCCGGAACTGTCACGGGTGGTTCATTGCCAGAACTGCCCCGTGTTTTCCGCCGCTGGGCGAAAATTTCTGAATGCACCGTCTCCTGAAGGATATCAGGATGAATGGACGCAACGCCTGGCTGATTTACCGGAAGAACGTACAGTTGCCCAGGATAGTGTTTTGATTTTTCGTCTCGGGGAAGAATGGCTGGCATTCTCTGTGAGTTCGCTGGTGGAAATCGCACCGATGCGGACAGTGCGTCGAATCCCCCACCGGGGTGGGGTGATTGCCGGGCTGGTGAATATCCGTGGGGAATTGTTGTTATGCGCTCATCTAGGAACGATTCTGGGGATTGAGCACCGATTTTCCGCGACGACCCGCAGCCGGATGATGGTCGTTCGCTGTGACCAGGAGCGCTGGGTGTTCACGGTGGATGAAGTGGATCAGGTCCATCGGATCCCCTCATCGAGTCTCGGCCGGCCCCCGGCCACGGTCGGCCGAGCGGCGAGCATGTTATCCCTGGGAGTATTTCCGTGGGAAGGTCGGACCGTCGGTTTACTCGATAGCACCCGCCTTTTTGAAGCTTTGCGAGCCAAGCTACGATGAGCGACAGCGGCGCAGATCCGATTCACGAACTGTTTCAGTCGGAGGTGCGAAGCCATCTCAGCCGATTGCGTGCAGGCTTGCCGATGCTGGAAGGATCGCGGAGCGGTGGTGAGGAATTGCCGCCGATGCTTGAGGCCGCACACACGATTCGTGGTGCCTGTCGTCTCATCGGTTTGCCGGTCGCGGCGGAACTGGCGGCGTGGCTGGAAACAACGCTTGAGTCTTACCGTGCTCGACCGATCCCGGCGGAGGCCTTCCGGGATATTCAGACGGTGCTTGAATGTTTTGCCGATCTGGAAGTGTTGGAACCGGCGGAGTGGCGACAGCGTCACGATGCGGCCGTGAACCAATTATTGGCAGAACTCAGTGAATTCCCCCGAGGGGATGTTTCGGGGGAGGGATCAGTTCTGGACGCAGGCACGGCTGTCCCGGGCACAACAGGAACTAGTGCTCCCCGGGTCTCAGTTCCCGAGTCAGCGATTGCGCCTTCCGTGATGGCGGCTTCTGGCCCGAGCGAGGCGACCGCTGGGGTGTCAGCGGTCGGTGGGGCATTTGATTCGTACGCAGTCGCGAGTCAGTCTGACCGCGAGCCGATCCTGGCTGTTGAGCCGGGTTTACTGGAATTGTTTCGTGAAGAGATCCGCACGCATGTCGATTCTTTGATGAGTGGATTGCTGGAGCTCGAGCGTTCCTCCGCGAATGCTCAGGCGATCGAGCCGCTGATGCGGGCGTCTCACTCATTAAAAGGGGCTTGTCGCATCATCGGAATTGATGCTGGGGTGCAGTTGACACACGAGCTGGAAGATCTGTTTGTGGCTGCTCAGTCGAGAAAACTGTCATTTTCCGCGGCGGTGATTGATCGATTGTTGGAAGCAGCGGATCTCCTGGCGTTGCTGGCCACGGTGGAGCCCGGACGCTGGGCGGTGCAGCATGCTCCGGCCATCGCTCGTTTGCGGGCTCTGTTTGCTGCAGTCGTGAGGGGAGAGCATCCCGGTGATTTAGAACTTCACAGCGGAGCCGGCTCGGCGACGGTGACCGTGCCGACGGACAAACCGGTTTCGCCTGACGCAGCTAGATCGCAAAGCCCGGCAGCATCGGCGTCAGACTGCGAGGATGCGACACCTGTTCCTGTGCCCTCAACGATGGCATCGATGACACCAGCGGCGGCGGAAGCCGTGGTTCGGGTGTCGGCGGAAAGCCTGACGCGGTTGATGAGCCTGGCGGGAGAGTCGCTGGTGCAGTCGCGGTGGCTGCAACCGTTTGCGAACGCCTTGATGGAGTTGAAAAAGCTGCAAGATGAGATGGCTGTTCGCCTGGATCGGCTCAGCCAAGCCGGGACAGCGGAGGCGATCAAGCAGCTCGTGGAGGAACTTCGCGGACTTTCGGGCCGCAATCGTAAAGTGCTCTCGGAACGGATCGGGGATTTTGAGCGACAGGCCGCACAGGCGGAGGATTTGAATTTACGATTGTATCGAGAAGTAATCTTAAGCCGCATGCGTCCGTTTAGTGATGGTGCTCAGGGTTTGCCTCGTCTTGTGCGTGATACTGCCCGGCGTTTGAATAAGCTCGTCCACTTTGAGTTGCTTGGCCGCGATACCGAGGTGGATCGGGATATTCTGGAACGTCTGGAAGCACCTCTGACGCACTTAATCCGTAATGCGATCGATCATGGCCTTGAATCGGCCGAAGAACGAATGGCGGCCGGCAAACCGCCGGAGGGACGGATTCGAGTCGAGGCCCGGCATCGTGGCGGGATGGTGGCGATCACCGTGTCTGACGATGGCCGGGGGATTGATGTCGAGCATCTCCGCAGGAAGGTTATTGACCGGGGATATGTCAGTGCGGCGATGGCCGCTCGGCTGACGGAGGCGGAACTGCTGGAGTTCTTGTTTTTGCCCGGTTTTTCCACGGCGAGTCAGGTTACAGAAATTTCCGGACGAGGTGTCGGGCTGGATGTGGTCCAGGATATGGTCCGCAAGGTTGGCGGCACGGTACAGATCACAACCGGACTGGGGCAGGGGACCACCTTCCAATTCATGCTGCCTTTGACATTGTCGGTAGTTCGGGCGGTGGTGGTGCAAGTCGGTGGCGAGCCGTATGCTTTTCCGCATCATCGGATCGATCGTCTTTTGCGTGTTGCTGCTTCGGAAATTCACTCGTTGCACCATCGGCAATTTATCAGCGTGGATGGCCGGAGCGTCGGTCTGGTGCTGGCATCACAATTATTTGATGTGGTGGTGCCGTCGCCGCCTGGGAGTCGAGAACTTCCGATCATACTTTTGAGCGATGTCAGCGGCAGCTACGGTCTTGTGGTTGATCAATTTTGTGGGGAGCAAGATCTGGTCGTGCGTCCGTTGGATCCTCGGCTTGGGAAAGTCCCGAACGTGAACGCCGCGGCGATTTTGGACGACGGCTCGCCGGTGCTGATCGCCGATGTTGAGGATCTGATTCGTTCGATGGATCAGTTTATTCAATCGGGGACATTACAGCGGATCGATCCCGGATCGCAAGGTGCGGCGATTCGCAAGCGAATTCTGGTCGTGGATGATTCGATCACGGTGCGGGAAGTTCAACGGCAAATTCTTCGCAGCCGGGGCTACGATGTTGAACTTGCTGTCGACGGCGTGGATGGCTGGAACAAAGTCCGCTCCGGTCGTTTTGACCTTGTGGTCAGTGATGTGGACATGCCGCGGATGACAGGGCTGGAGTTTGTTCGGCGTATCCGTGAAGATACGAAACTTAGAGAATTACCGGTGGTGATCGTCTCGTATAAAGACCGCGAGGAAGACCGGCTTCGTGGACTTGAAGCGGGTGCGAATCGATATCTGGTGAAAAGCAGTTTTCATGACGATTCCTTTGTCCAGTCGATCGTTGATTTGATTGGCGTGTGATCTATCGAGGTGACAGCAGAGATCATGTTATCGGCGGGATTGACTCTTTGAGAATACGCCGTCGCTTATGCGGATAGCGATTGTCAATGATTTGATGCTGGCTCGGACCGTGCTGCGGCGGGTCGTGGAGTCAGTACCCGGGTATGAAGTGGCCTGGGAAGCGGAAAACGGTGCAGTTGCCGTGGAGAAGGCACGCCGTGACCGGCCGGATGTGATTTTGATGGATTTGTTAATGCCGGTGATGGATGGTGCGGAGGCCACTCGGCAGATAATGCAGATTTCCCCCTGTCCGATTCTTGTCGTCACAGCCAGTGTTCGGACGAATCACCGCAAAGTTTATGAAGCGTTGGGCGCCGGAGGACTCGATGCGGTTCGGACTCCTAGCGTAGGGCCGGGAGGTCAATTGGTCGATGCGGAGCCTTTGCTTCAACGTCTGGAGAAACTCGTCCGGCTGTCGGGTCAGGCACCCGAACGCTCGAATGCGACGGTGACGGTCGAGGTTTCTCCCTCTTCAGACCGGCATCAGCGTGACGATACGCCGCTACTCATTGCCCTGGGAGCCTCGCCGGTGGGCCGGAAGCGTTGTCTCGGGTTCTGAAAGGGATCGGTTCCGGAGTTCCGGCAATTATTGTCGCGGTGCAGCACATCGGAGCGGATTATTGTGTCGGTCTGGCGGAGTGGTTGTCGGAGCAAGTCGGGTTTACTGTACGAATTCCCCGGGACGGGCACCGCTTGGAAATTGGCGACGTGTTACTGGCTGGGGGAGATCAGCATTTGATCGTGGATGGTGATGGATGTTGTCGCTATCAGTGGGAACCGCGGGAAAATTACTATTTTCCCAGTGTGGATGTGTTTTTTCAAAGTTTGTCGGCAAATTGGCTGACCCCTGGGATAGCGGTTCTGCTCAGCGGGATGGGGAGCGACGGTGCTCGAGGGTTGCTGAAATTACGACAAGGCGGCTGGCATACAATCGCGCAGGATGAAGCGACTTCCGTGGTTGACGGCATGCCCCGAGCGGCTCGGGAGATTCAAGCCGCGGTGGAAGTCCTGCCCGTGGATGCTATCGGGATGGCATGCCGCTCTCGAATCGTGAAGCTATCCCGATGATTCCAGGGTTTTCACAATCAGTAGCCGCGACCGGACGGGGTTTACGGATATTACCGGGTTGGCATTCCTGCAGTCTTGTCGGTTGAATTTTCGAAAACGTTTCGAAGTGCCATCACGTCTGTTGCCGCGGTGTGATGTCAACGTTTCGGCGGATCAGAACGCTTTTGCCCGAGGTTACCGTCACCGAGTATAATGAGAAATATAATGAGACTTCGGATGGATTTTGCGAGATGCGATCAAGGGCAAAGCGAAGTTATGCTTATTGCCTTTATCCATTGCTGAAGCTTTGCGGGACAAGGATACCCCACTCATGCGAGCAACTTTTGCGGGTACAGCCTGGCTGAATCATCTTGGATTCAGGATGCTGTGGATGCTGGCTGTCATGGGCATGGCAGTGTCGGATGCAGGGGCTCAGAGTGTTCCAGCTTCCCGTTCAGGGTTTTCTGTCCGTGTCCCTTTCCCACTGACAAGTGATGCGGTGCATCGAATTCGCAAGGCGGTGGACGATGCCCGGAATCGCGGGGCAGATCGGCCGTCGGTAGTGGTATTTGATTTCACTCCAGATGGCAAACCGTTACGGAATCTAGAATTCGCTGAAAATTATGCATTGGCCAAGTACATTGCCAGTTTACACGATGTCACCACCGTGGCGTTTGTCCGCTCTAGCGTGGTCGGTCATGCGGTACTGCCAATTTTGTGCTGCAAAGAAATCGCGGTGAGCGATTCGGCTCAGATCGGCGAGATTGTCCCACCCGGGCAACGGTTGACGGCGACGGAAGCGGCGGCATATGAAGAGCTTCTTGGCCGGACTCGTGCGAGCCAGATGGCAATTGTGAAAAAGATGGCCGATCCCGACGTGCAATTGCGTCGTGGTCAAAAAAATCGAAGCACCTTTTACCTTGATTTGCGGGAGCGTGCGGCTTTGGAAAAATCCGGCGTGCTGCTGACAAATACAGATCCGCTCCCGGAGGCACCCGACGGCCGTATCGGATTATTTACGGCAGAGCAATTACGGGAACTGGGCTTGGCGAATGCTCGCGCGGAAAGCCGAGAAAGCCTGGCAGAGCAGTATGGATTAAATCGTTCAAGCCTGCGGGAGGACTGGTTGGCGGGGCAAGTTCCGGTGGCTTACCGATACATCCTCCGTGGCGCGATTGATGGGGGAGTCAAAGAAGCGGTCCTACGGATGCTGGATAAAGTAGTGCGGGAGAAGGGGAATTTGCTGTTTCTACAACTGGAGTGCAGCGGAGGCGATCTGCTCGCGGCTCTGGATCTAGCCAATGAACTTCGCAATCGCAGCGACGAGCAAAAGATTCTCATTGTTGGTTTTGTGCCGGACCGCGCCCCCGACACCGGAGCGATTATTGCTCTGGGATGCTCGGAAATTGTCATGAGTCTGCGTACAGATGCGGGACCGGAGGCAACACCGGCAGAATTCGGTGATTTCGAAGCGGTTCTCGCAGCTCGTGATCAGAATATCGAGGCCTGGAAGACAAGTCTGACAGAACTAGCTGCGCGAGGATACCCGCCGTTGTTGATCCAGGGGATGATTGATCGGGATCTGGAAATCGTCCGTGTTCATGCGAAGGCGGATCGCTCCCGGACCCGATTGATGACACGAGAAGAATTCGAAGCGTCGAAGCAGGCCGGCGGTGAATGGGTTCAGGAGAAGACAATCAAACCACGTGGGCAATTGCTGAAATTATCCGCTCCTCGTGCCGAGGAACTGGGGCTGGCCCGGTATGTCATCGATAGCCGTGACCCTGGCGAGTTGTATGTGAAGTATGGGGTGGAGCCGAGCGAGGTCCGAGATGCGACCCCCGCCTGGCTGGATCGATTCTCGGCTTTTTTGAAACGAGCTCCGGTGACGACCTTGTTGGTGGTGATCGGCTTTATTGGTCTGATTTTGGAGCTCAAAGTTCCCGGAACGGCGGTGCCCGGTATCGCCTCTGCCCTGTGCTTCATCCTGGTGTTCTGGGCACATACACAATTCAGCGGTCAAGTAGCTGTTCTGGCGGGGTTATTGTTCTTGCTCGGATTTGTTTTGTTGCTGATGGAGGTATTTGTCATTCCGGGCTTCGGCGTGTGTGGTATCACGGGAATCCTGCTGATGCTGATTAGCCTGGCGTTGGTGACCTTCGGTTCCACGGACGGGAGTATGCCACAAACAGGGGAAGAATGGCTGGCGTTTGGCGCGCGGATGGCACAATACTTTCTCGCAGTGATTGCGGCGACCTTCGGAGCATTTATTTTGGCACGTTATTTGCCCCAGATTCCGGGGGCAAATCGATTGATGCTTGTTCCGCCGACAGAAAAAGTCGGATCGGAAGTGGAAGAACCCGCCTTACCGGGAGCTGCTTATGCCGCGAGCTTGCTGGGTGCAGTCGGCACGGCCGTGACCGTATTGCGTCCTGCGGGTACGGTGCTTTTTGGGGATCGCTATGTGGACGTGGTCACCGAGGGAGTGTATGTGCCCGCCGGGGCTCGAGTTCAGGTCATTGAAGTGGAAGGAACGCGAATCGTGGTGAAGGAAGTCTGAGCGGTTGCTGTTTCGGGGAATTACGCCTCCACCCCTGCGATTCGGCGAGAGCAACATGGAATGGTATATCACACTCGCACTGATTCTTGTGGCCTTCGGGATAGCCTTGCATGTCGCGGAATTTTTCATGCCGACTGGCGGAATTCTCATCGTTGTTGCCCTTGCCGGGTTCGCCATCGCTGTGGGTCTTGTCTTCATGTATGGCACGTTTGCCGAGGGAATCGCCGCGATTCTCGCGTTGTGCATCGGCCTGCCTGTCCTGGGAGCGATGCTCTTTTACGGCTGGCAGCGGATGTCGCTGAAACCGGGACTGGATTCCGAAACCCGCGTTGCTACCGTGGCGGATGATCCTGCCATCGCTAGTCTCGACAAATTACGGGGTCGATACGGTCGGACGGTGTCGCCGATGCGACCGGCGGGGATTGTCGAAATTGATGGTCGACGGGTCGATGCCATGAGCGAGGGGCTGATGATTGAAGAAAATGTCTGGGTGCGATGCATCGACATCCGCGGCGGCACCGTCATTGTGAGACAGGTAGAGTCGCCAAAAGATCTGGAAAATCTCGATCTGAGCGAACTGAAATAATCATCATCGCATTTTGGATTTTTTTGCCGCTTCCCGGGGCGATTTTTGCCGAGCATTGCCTCCTCTATTTCTTTCCAGGAATTTCCGCATAGAATCAGCATCATAGTTGACTTACCCCGAGTTCACGCACTCGGTCCCAGCGACAGGAGCCTCTCGTGATTCCATTTGCCACTCAGATGCTGCTGGCGCAGCAGAAAGCCGCTCCGGCGGGCGGAACCGCGAAATTTGACCCGCAAATCATCTTGTTTGTGGTAGCGGCGATCGCTGGTCTGATTTTTATCGTTTTTTTGTTCATCTTTTTCAGTTTTATTCGGCTGTGGATCCAGTCGCTTTTGACCGGAGCGAACATCAGTTTGTTCAATCTTGTGGGGATGAAGCTGCGGAAGGTCAATTACGAGATGATCGTCACTCAGAAAATCGCGTTGGTTCAAGCAGGCGTGAAAGTGACGACCGAGGATTTGGAGAGTCACTTTTTGGCCCGAGGCAGTGTGCCGCGGGTCGCGGCAGCAGTCATTGCCGCACACAAGGCGAATCTCGATCTTCCGTGGCGAGTGGCAGCGGCGATCGACCTGGCCGGTCGTGATGTGCTCGATGCCGTGAAAACGAGTGTGAATCCGAAAGTGATTGATTGCCCGGACCCGGCCAAGGGGAAGCAGTTCCTGGACGCGGTATGTCGAAACGGCATTCAGTTGCTGGCCAAGGCTCGAGTCACAGTGCGGACAAAGCTGGAACGGCTGGTCGGGGGAGCCACGGAGGAAACAATTATAGCTCGTGTGGGCGAAGGGATTGTCAAAGCGATCGGCTCCGCGGAAGATCATAAGGTGGTTCTCGCAAATCCCGGGATGATATCTCAAACCGTGCTTCACAATGCACTTGACGCTCAGACGGCATTTGAAATTGTTTCCATTGACATTGCTCATATTGAGGTTGGTGAAAATATCGGGGCAAAATTGCAAGCGGATCAGGCTGCCGCCGACTTGCGAGTCGCGCAGGCGGAAGCGGAAAAGCGTCGGGCCGCGGCGGTGGCGAAGGAACAAGAAATGCGAGCGCTGGTGGAAGAAAACCGGGCCAAGGTGGTCGAAGCGGAAGCCCAGGTGCCGTTGGCCATTGCCGAGGCATTCCGAGCAGGACGACTTGGAATCATGGACTACTACAATCTGCGTAATCTGCAAGCGGATACAGCCATGCGCAATAATATCGCGTCCATCTCCGCCGGTAATCCGGGAGATGCGGCGGGCCGCAGCGGCAACTCCTGAAAGACATCGTGATTTCACTAGCAATGCGTTCACCGTTGATGTCGAGCCATCTTTTTTGAATGCGGGGGCGTATCATGGACAAGGGATTTATTGTTTTTCTCTTGATCGCGGTGATCACGGTGATGATTTCCGCAGTCTCGCAAATGATGAAGAACGCTCAAGCCCCCGCGCCACGGCCGCAAAACCGACCCCGCCCAGCCAGTGAAGACATCGATCGCTTTCTTCAAGAAATTGATCGGCTTCGGAAAAAACGGGAAGAGCCTTCCGAGCCTCCCGTTGCCTCGCCGGTGGTGGCCCGGCCGGTTCAACGGCCGATTCCTGTCGCAGAGACGCCTCCGCCCTTGCCTCCGAGTCCCCGCAAAGTCTCGCGTCTTTCTGAACAGTCGGAATTTGTTCCGTCGCAAGTGACACGCCCGGCAAGAACGGTGAGTTCAACACTGGAGCCTGAACAGCCGGCAAGCTCGCCTTCATCGCTTCCGGACAAGGCCGCCACGCCGTCGCCCTCGGTTCGTGTGGATGATGTGGCCGCCACGCCGCCTTCTGCGTCTGCTTATGTCAGGACCACGGCGAAAGCCCCGGCGACGACCCGGGAAGCTCCCACGCCTCAGCAAGCGGCGTTTACTGGGAAATTACAAGAGCTGTTTACCTCTCCTGGATCACTGCCGCTGGGTATTATCATGCACGAGTTATTAAGTCCGCCTCGGTGTCGGCGGCGGCCCGGTACTTGAGTCCGTCTGCCGTGGGCCGAGGTCATCGACTTTTTCGCAGTCGTGTGATGCATTGCTTTGCGAACTCCACATTCACAGTCTGTGGCCGCAATTTTCCCGCCTGATGGAACAATTCTATGATGGTTGATGAAGCCCGGCCGATGCCGACGTTTGATCCCGGATTATTCACGATGCTGCAAGAGCTTCTCGAACGCTCGGGTCCACTTGCCGCCGTCGATGAACTTTGCCGAGCACTCAAAGCCGCGGAGGATCTGCAAGCCTATTTTTACGCCAAGCTGATGCGGAAACGGATTGAACTCGGTGTCTCCCCGTTCCCCAGTGGACCAGCCAGTGATTTACCCCCGGAAACTCATGAAGCTTACGAGGAGGCGATACGTGAAGCAGGTCGTGAAGTCGGGCAGAGCTACTTGCAGCGGGGCGATATCGGCAAAGCCTGGATCTTTTATCGATTGATTGAGGAGCCCGAGCCGGTCCGTCAAGCGATTGCCAATTATCAGCCGAAAGATAACGATGACCCGTACCCGGTGATTGAAGTGGCCTGGCAGCATGGTGTGCTTCCGGAAAAGGGGTTTGACCTTGTATTGGAACGGAACGGAGTTTGCTCGGCAATCACCATGGTGCACTCATCAGACCTGTCGTCGAACCCCGGGTTACGGCACTATTGTATCGGCCGGCTGGTTACCGCACTTTCACAACAACTCCGGGAACGATTGCGGTCTGAACTGCAAAGCCGGGGGCAGCATCCGAAGGTTGAGGCAACAGTCGGCGAACTGCTAGCCATGGCTCCGGATCTTGTCAGCGAGGATATCTACCACGTTGATATTTCCCACCTGTCGTCGGTCGTGCAGATGGCAATGCATCTGACGCCGGGTCCGGAACTCGATCTGGCCCGAGATCTTTGCCTGTACGGGTCGAGGCTATCAGTCTCACTCAAAGGTGAACAGGATCCACCATTCGAGAATACGTATGACGATTACAAAGTTTATCTCGATATTCTCGCCGGTGTCGATGTGGAATCTGGGCTAGCACATTTTCGGGCAAAGTTGCCGGCAGCCGCCGAAGAGGGGAATTCTTACCCGGCGGAGGTTCTTGTGAACTTGCTTGTGAAGCTTCAGCGGCTCCCGGAGGCGTTGGCGGTTGCCCGGGAACATCTGCTGTCGGTGGACGAGCGGCAACTTTCTTGTCCCGGCGTGTATGAATTGGCTCGTCGTCTCGGAGATTTTGCCATCTTGGCAGAAGTTTCCAAAAGCCGAGCCGATCCAGTCAACTTTTTAGCCGGATTGATCGCCGCACGCCGCGGGACCTAAGCATGGCATCTTCTCGACCAGCAATTTTGATTTTTCTGCCAGAAGGCGATCCCCACGGGGCTGCCATTGAACAAGCGTTGCTTAGCCACGCTGGTCCGTTTGGCTTGCCCTGGAGGTTACAACGCGTTCATCCAGGGCAGGTCAGCGCCGAAGATCTTCAGACTGCAGCGGCAATTGTGACGTTAACTTCTGTCGCTGCTCCTGCTGGCGCTGAAGTCTGGTCGGAAACGCTGACCTTTGAAACACAAGCCGCAGGCTTGATTCAACGTTTGTGTTCCTCGGAGGTAACAGATTCTCCGGGACATCAGCCCCGACCCGAGAAGCCGCGGAAACGGGCATGTGTGGGTCGGGAAACCGCCGGTCGCCGAGGCAAAGGGGTAGTGACGATTTTCGACACCGGCCTTGACGATCCCGCCATGAAAGAGCTCGCTGCGACTCTTAAAACTCGCTGTGGTTGCGGCGGCACAATTAAGGAAGGACGGATCGAAATTCAAGGTGATCATCGGGAACGGGTGATTGCTGAACTCGAGAGACTTGGATTCCAGGTTCGGCGGGTTGGAGGCTAAGCAGAAATTTGTCGCACAGATGCCTCCGTTGCCGATGATTTCTACTAGCGTCTCGGCATCTCTCGAAGGACATGTTCTTCAGAAGATTCTGCAGGCAAAACCTGCCGGTGGTTGGGCCGCTTTTCAAAATCGGTCACCGCCCGATGAAAGTCTGATGAAACCTGACAATTCGCCTCATCGTGTTCACATGCAAGCTTCCATTTCTGTAGAATGTCGATAGATGTTTCGAGTCGTCCCGTACAGGTGGACAGTTGCGGGTATTTCCGCGGGTCGACAGGGGCGGCGTTCTACAACGGTCCGGGCCGCCCCCGGCGGAAGGTATTATGACGGTTGACGGAACTCCCGGTGCGGAGCCGGTATCTGGCTTCGCTTCACTGTCGCTGAATCCGAAATTACTGACACAATTAACACAACTTGGTTACCACACTCCGACACCGATTCAGCGGGACGCAATTCCCGTGCTGTTGCAAGGCCGCGACTTGGTTGGCTTAGCTGCGACAGGTACGGGAAAAACCGCAGCGTTTGGTCTGCCCCTCCTTCATCGCTTGGCGGAAACCGGTTCTCCCGCCCGACCCAGCGCGATCATTCTGGTTCCGACCCGGGAACTTGCGGTCCAAGTAGCAAATGCGTTAACGAAATACGGCCAGCCGCTCGCAGTTTCGATTCAGGCGATCTATGGTGGTACCGGATTCAGCGATCAAGTTCGGGCGCTAAAGCAGGGCGTGGATGTGATTGTCGCCACTCCCGGGCGAGCGCTTGACCATCTCCGCCGCGGAACAGTTTCGTTGTCGGGTGTGACGACCGTCGTACTGGATGAAGCCGATGAAATGCTCGACATGGGCTTCGCGGAAGATATCGAAGCGATCCTCAGTCATGTTCCGAAGACGCGGCAAACGATGCTTTTTTCGGCGACGATGCCGCCTCGAATTGCTGCCATTGCCGAGAACCATCTGAAGGATCCAGTCAGAATCCAGGTAGCCCGGGAAACAGTGCCAGATGGAGAAGCTCCGAAAGTCCGCCAGGCCGCCTATCTCGTGGCGCGAGGATACAGGGCGGCCACGCTTGCACGAATTCTGGATGTTGAAGCACCTCGGTCCGCGATTGTTTTTTGCCGCACCCGGCAAGAAGCGGATGAACTGGCGGATGGCCTGATTGGTCGGGGATTCAAACCCGAATCGCTTCATGGCGGGCTGTCGCAAGAACAGCGCGATCGGGTGATGAAAAAATTCCGGGCCGGTTCCATCAATCTCCTGATTGCAACCGACGTGGCAGCTCGCGGCCTGGATATTAGCCACTTGTCCCACGTCATCAATTATCATGTTCCGCAGCAGGTTGAAGTGTATGTTCACCGAACCGGCCGAGTCGGCCGTGCCGGCCGGGAAGGGGTGGCATTGACGTTGCTCGATCCACGGGAGTTGCCGCAACTGCGAATCATTGAGCGAGTCACAAAACAACGGATTCCGCTGCTGCCGATTCCTTCAGTTGCGGAGTTGCAAACGAAACGCCGTGAACGCATTCGACAGTCGCTGCGAGAATTCATCACCGCTGGGGGTCTTGATGAGTATCTTTCGCTCATTGGTCCGCTGGGTTCGGAATTCACCGCGGAGGAGGTCGCCCTAGCCGCCGTCAAATTGGCGATGATGGTCCTGCATTCTGCCCGCGAAGAGGAAGAGATTCCGGCTCCGGCTGCACCGCGTTCCGGACCGGGGCAGGATTCTCGTAACCGTGGGTCTGAACGCTTGGCTTCGAGTCGTCGCTCTGGCGTGGAACGAAGTTCCGGAGCTCGGCGACCCCGCCCCGGCATGGTCCGGCTTTATGTCGGGGCCGGCCGCGATCTCGGGGTTGTCCCGCGGGAACTCGTGAACGTCATCGAAAATGAAGTCGGCCTGAGCCGCCGCGACATCGGCAGCATCGATGTTGCCGATCGTTTTTCCCTGGTTGAAGTTCCGGAATCATTGGCGGATGATGTGATCGAGATTCTTGACGGTGGCCGCATCCGTGGCCGCAAGGTGCAAGTTCGCCGCGACAAATTCTAGTCGGCAGTGCCGGGCGCAGCCCCGGCTTTCCTTGAATTTCATCAGCATCGTTTGATTTGTTTGTGACTTTCCCCTCATTTGCACTGGCGATCTTGCCTGCAGAAAATCGTGTTTGACCTCTCGTAAGTTTCCGATATATTGTATCGTGGGAGGTGAGTAATGGTTCGGTCGCCAGATCATGCCCGCTATGCGGATCTTACTCCCCTGGAGGCGTTGGCCGAGGCCGCAGAATGTTTGAAGACGCTGGCCCACCCCCACCGGCTCCGGATGGTGCAAATGCTGCTCCGCGATCGCTACACAGTGGGGGAACTGGCGGAGGCCTGCGGTATTCCCAGCCACATGGCGTCCGAGCACCTGCGACTGATGCAACGCTGCGGGTTCATGACCAGTGAAAAGGATGGGCGAAAAGCATATTACCGGATCACCGAACCGCACTTGGCCAAGTTTTTGGCCTGCATCGAAGCTCGTTTCGGAAAAACAGCGTCGTAACTGTTTTTTTGTGAAATTTGATCGTATTGTTCCGATCTTTCAATTGAATTGAGTTTTCCTTGTTCGTTTTTGGAGGTGCTGTATGTCCGTTGCCACGATTCAACCAGCGCAATTAGCGGAATTGATTCGTTCGGGGAAGAAACTCGATCTGATCGACGTGCGTGCTCCATTTGAGTATCAAGAAGTGCATCTGGAAGCGGCACGGAATGTGCCCTTGGATCGGTTGGATGTCGCGGCGGTTCTGGCCAGTCGTCAAGCCCCCGCAGATGAACCGATTTATACCATTTGTCGCTCGGGGAGCCGGGGTCGGCAAGCCTGTGAAGCGTTTCACAAGGCCGGGTTTACGAACGTTGTGAATGTTGAGGGGGGAACGATGGCTTGCCTGGAAGCGGGGATTCCCGTGATTCGTGGACGCAAGGTGATTTCGCTGGAACGGCAGGTACGGATCGCCGCGGGCTCGCTGGTGCTGCTGGGAGCCATTCTCGGAGCATTCGTGCATCCGGGGTTTCTTGCCTTGGCAGCGTTTGTCGGTGCCGGGTTAATCTTTGCTGGGGTCACTGATACCTGCGGCATGGCGCTTCTGCTCGCAAAAATGCCGTGGAACCGCGTCGCCCACCAGCCGACTTCCTGTTCCCGCTAGCTGTTGATCTGCCCCTTTTACCGAGGAGGACATCGGATGAAATTAATCATTGTCGGCGGTGTTGCCGGGGGTGCTTCGGCAGCGGCGCGGGCTCGGCGTCTTTCTGAAGACGCTGAGATCATTGTCTTTGAGCGCGGGCCCGATGTCTCGTTTGCGAATTGTGGTTTACCCTACTACGTTGGCGGCGAAATTGCCACTCGGGATAAACTTCTGGTCACCACGCCGGAACGGCTGAAAGCTCGATTTCGCCTCGATGTCCGTCCCCAGACAGCGGTGGAGGCGATCGATCGCCAGAGAAAAATTGTCTGTGTGCGCGATCTGTTGCATAACCGTGTCTATGAAGAATCGTATGACAAGTTGATTCTTGCTCCTGGCGCTGCCCCCCTCCGACCGCCGTTGCCGGGCATCGATTTACCCGGCATTTACACCTTACGAAATTTGCAAGATGTCGATCGCATCAAGCAAAAAGTTGATCACGGGGTGCGGCAGGCGGTCTTGCTTGGGGGCGGCTTCATCAATCTGGAACTGGCGGAAAACCTTGTTCGCCGCGGGATCGCTACTACGATCGTTGAGAAAAACACTCAGATATTGACCCCGTTTGATCCGGAAATGACCACGCCGATTGTCGAGGAATTACACGCTCGGGGAGTCACCCTGCGTCTGGGTGATGCGGCGGAAGGATTTACGGCGACACCCGATGGCTTGCGAGTCCGACTGCTGTCGGGAGCAGAATTGCCCGCACAACTCGTGGTCGTGGGCATCGGCGTCCGACCTGATAACCCCTTGGCCGTTCAAGCTGGATTAGCGGTCGGTCCTCGGGGTGGGATCCAGGTCAATGAGTATTTGCAAACCAGCGACCCGGATATTTACGCGGTCGGAGATGCGATCGAAGTCACAGAATATGTCTTGAACGAACCGACGCAGATTCCCCTGGCCGGCCCGGCCAATCGCCAAGGTCGGATTGCCGCCGACAACGTTTTCGGTCGGCAAACCAGCTACCGCGGGACCCAGGGCACGGCGATTCTCGGCTTCTTCCAGCGCACGATTGCCATCACGGGCGCTTCCGAAAAAGCACTGCGGCGGGCCAATCGCCCCTACCGCAAGATTTACGTTCACCCGACCCACCACGCCGGCTACTATCCTGGTGCGGAAAGCATGACTTTGAAACTGCTGTTCGAACCCGACACCGGGAAAATCCTCGGAGCGCAAGGAGTTGGTGGTGCCGGCGTGGACAAGCGAATCGACGTGCTCGCGGCCGCCATTCAGGGCTGGATGACCGTGTTCGATCTGGAAGAGATGGAACTGTGTTATGCCCCACAATTTGGCTCTGCTAAGGATCCGATTAACATGGCGGGATTCGTCGCCGCTGGCTTGATCCGCGATGATCATCCGCAACTGGATATCGAAGTGGTTCTGGCGGCGGCACCCAGTGATCGGCCCTTCTTACTCGATGTTCGCACCGAAACCGAGTATGCTGCCGGACATATTCCGGGGGCGATCAATATCCCTGTGGATGAACTCCGCAATCGCCTCCAAGAACTTCCCCGGGATCGAGAAATCGCGGCCTACTGTCAGGTCGGGCAACGCGGATATATTGCCACACGGATCTTGAAACAGGCCGGTTTCCGGGTGGCGAATCTGGGCGGTGGATACAAAACATACCGCTTACATTGCCCAGCAGGTTGATTCGCTTGTGTCACCTTTGCCACCCGCGATGGTGCGGCTCGGATGGATGATGGATGACCCGGCTTCCTCCGGGATTCTGACTTGCAAACGCTTGCGAGACGGGTACCCCACTGATGATCGATGTCAACGAACCGTACACGGCGATTCAAGTCGTGATGATGCCGAGGGATACCAACCCGTACGGAACGATCTTCGGCGGGGTCATACTCTCCTACATCGATGTGGCTGGTTCCATCGGGGCCCGCCACGCTGTCGCACGCTGGGGCGGGAAAGAGCTCGCTTTCGTCACTGTGGCCATTAACCGCGTGGAATTTAAACAGCCGGTGCTGGTCGGCGATATTGTTCGATTCCAGACCTCGGTTGTCCGCATCGGAACCACCTCGATCACCATGAAAATCCAGGTCTTTGCGGAACGTGGGGCGGAACAACTCGCAGTGACCGAAGCGGAAGCGGTTTATGTCGCGGTGGATCCGACGCTGCCCCCGGGTCAACGCCGGCCAGTCCCCCTCCGCTAGCCGAGGATATGCTAGTTTCGAATTGATTCCAGGACGCCGATGATTCTCCACTCACCTAACAGCGTTGCCCCCACCCGCGAGTGAAAGTCATCCGATGCCGCTGGGCGAGAGCCCGCACTGTTTATCAAACAGATCAGATCGCTATGCTCAGCATGATGAGCGATCGATTGTCTCGCGAAATCCGGCTAACACTCTTGCTTGCGGAGGCAGACTGCCTAGATTAAGGAGTGCTGGTTCATTCTTCGATCCAGCCCCTTACGCAGCGAGGCAGAAGTTCTCATGGCGTTCAGTCCGCACCACTTGTACTTCGACGACATTGCCATCGGCCAAGAATGGGAATCACCAGGACGAACCGTCACGGAAGCAGATATTGTCTTATATGCCGGTTTCAGTGGCGATTACAACCCGATGCACGTCGATCATGAATATGCCAAAACAACACCATTCCGTCGGCCAATTGCGCACGGTTTCGCGGTCTTTTCGATTGCCAGTGGCCTGGGCGTGCAAACGCCGATGATTCGTACGATCGCCTTGCTTGCAGTACGAGAGTGGCGGTTTGTCAATCCAGTGTTTGCTGGCGACACAATCCGTGTGAGGACTCGGGTCGTCGATAAAACATTGAAGGGACGCGGCCGCCGCGGCGAGGTGGTCTGGCATCGCTCGATCATTAACCAAGATGGAAAAGTGGTGCAAGAAGGTGACATTTTAACGCTGGTGGAATGCCGGCCGCTGGTAAAATCGGTCGATGGCTGTTCCATGGAAACAGTCGTGGAGGCGGGACATCTCGGTAACAACGGCACGGCCCTGGAAAAAACCACCTGAACGCAGACTTCCTGCATTGACAAGGTACAGTTATCAGATTCCGTTGATTTGCGTGCATCGACGATCACTGACATGGAAAATGCCCGGCTTGGCCAACAGCCTTCAGCGTCATTCGCAGCACCATGGCAGTTAGCACCGTAGAACCGCGTCACACGGCGGGCCGCGCATGATTTCCCATGGCGGCCCCGCCGCTTCCCCCAAACCCTCTCCCCCGAGAGGTATTCGCACTGCCCCTGTCACCGTCGAAGGATCAACGAGCGTCGAACGCATCGATCATCGTTCAAACACTGCGTCTCCCATGCCTTGATTGAACTTTAGGCCGACAAAGCTTTGCACTTCGATCAGTTCCCCCTCTGCCGGCCCGCCCGGCGTCGGTTGATCGTAAGCCTCGTAACGGACGGGCAGTTTTGTTTCCGTATCGATGTAGACAACATGTCGGGCGGCGTAGCGCAGCCGATGCGGCCGGTCGCAAAAAATCTCGTAGCGTTTGCAGGGTCTTCCGACAAAGATTGCATCCGAAACGAGGACTTGAACCGGGTGATTCAGCCGGTTTTCCAGTCGGACTGCTTTTTCAATCCGGTCGATGACGGCAAGCAACCCGGTATCCGACAGGGTGTGGCGGGTATCGCGAAGGACTCGGGGGTCTGTCGCCTCGGTGGAAATAAATCGCAGCGTATCGCGGTCTTTGAACCAGACTTTGCCAGCGTTACGGCCGCTGATCATCGAAGTTTCCCGGTGGGCAAACTCATTCGGACTCACCACCTTGACATGGACGCTGAACGGCTCCGTGCGGACCCGCAATTCGCACCGCTGTTCGGGAACGAGAAGGCCGCGGACTTTTTCTTGGCGGAAATAATGGCAGGCATAATCTCGCAGCCGAGCATACGCGGCCCGTGCCTCGCTCAGCATTTCAGGGACGGCGTTGTTACTGACTTGTGGCGAACGCGACGATGGCGTGACGTGATTGATCACCGAAGGAGTCGGGGCCGGAACGGAAACTGCCGGCGGAATCGACGCTCCGGCTTGTGCACCCGGCACGCTGGTTGGCGGTGTGGCTGCGGGGGCAAGCATGGGAGCCGGGGCCGGGATCGGATCGGATACCGCTGGGGGAATCGCTGACGGTGGTGTCAGCGGTGCTGGCATTGGAAGCGGTGCCGGGGCTGGCGGCTCTACGCCAGGTACGGTGGGTGCGACCGGAACCACCACTGGCACGACCGCTGCCGCGCTCGATGGTATCACTGGTGGAGTTGGCACCCCGGGGGCCGTCGGTGCTAGCGGAATCGCGGGGTGAACGGGTACATCCGAGGGCGGCGTTTGCCCGCTTGCAACTGGGAGCAACCCCGCCGTGGCGGTCGTGGACAGAACCCAGGTTCGAAGAAGATTGCGGCTGGCCATCTGGCTTCCCTCCAGGGAATGTTTGCGGAACAGACTGCGTGTCCGACCGACAACGTCTGGGGGAAATAGCGGCAACATCGGCGGAAAACTAGGGGAATTTTTTCGAACGGTTGATCGTCACGGGCTAGCCGGATGGACGAAACAAAACCCCTTCGAACCAGGGTTCGAAGGGGTGCAGTACTGCTGGTTGGTTGACATTCCACCCGAATCTGGCATCAGTTGTTATTACTGGATTGGAGTTGCAGGAACAGGCGGAGCACGTAGTAAAACATGAGCGCGACCGCCGCGAACAGTTCGAGTGCTGCCGCTACATATTGATCCTCACTGTAATACAACATCACATTCGATGTGGAATAGAGAATGTAGCCAGCGGCGAGAAGAATCATCGCCCCCGAGAAGATTGCCCCCAGCAGGTAAGCCGCACCGAACAGCAAGGCACAGATGATCACACCGAGGGCAACAAACGAGCCCACCATCAGAATCGGTCGCAGGAAGGAAAAATCTTTGCCCGTGGTGGCCACGACCAGAGTTAGCCCGGCGAAGGCGGCCAAGGTCACCACTCCGGCTTGCAAAGCGATGTATTGCCCCGGGAATTTCAATTCTGCGAGTGCAAGCAACGGGAGAAAGATAATCGCTTCCAGTACGATATAAAGAGCCAGACCCGCATACTGAGCAGCTTTTGATGTGGCCGAGCGGGCCATTGCCTGTGCCGCGTACCCGCCGCCGATGAACAACACCAACAAAATCAGCATCGAATAAGGCACGCCAAACAGAACTTTCAACAAGTCCCAGGCCATACCGGTGCTGAAGAGGGCAGCTTCAAGGGCGACAAACGCCAGGATCGCCCCCGCAAGATGGCCGTAAGTCCGCTGAATGAAAATGGCGCGGGTGTTCGCCGGCGCATCCGCAACTGCGAACGGACGATGCTCTTCGTATTGCATACCGTACGACATAAATCTTCTCCTTCAGGTGAGACGCTGTCAGCAAAAGAGATTTCGTTGAATCGCTCAATGTCTTACAGCTAATCATACAGGAATTTTTCTTTTCCCGACAAGAGATACGGGGCTCGTAGCAAAAAGCCGTTGAGAATTCAGGAGTTAACGCCGCACAGTCATATTGCCTGCGGATTTGCATAGATAGTCGCGATGTTCGGGCGGTTGGCTCAGGTTTTTGCCTTGACAGACACGGTGGAATTTGCGATGCGACGCCACCGCGGACTTTCTGCCGAAGGCAGATTTCTGGAATGTGAGTCGGCGATTTATCGCAAG
>Ga0209017_10000334_pt1 | contig 48437 bp, 30 predicted proteins | sample YNPBryunderm2012_FD_185812 | JGI IMG/M metagenome (GOLD analysis project Ga0209017, IMG submission 185812) | Anoxygenic and chlorotrophic microbial mat microbial communities from Yellowstone National Park, USA - YNP Bryant MS undermat 2012... ...
TGAGATAGGCCAAACGATCATCTAGAGGGTCGTGGAGCGCGGGGGGAACCCCCGCGTGGACCAGAGCCGGTTTGAACGCGGCCTCCAGCTGTTGGGATGAATTCAACACGACGACTTCCGGTGCAGGGCGGCTCATCGAGGCCAACTGCCGGGCGCGGTTCGCGTTGGCCGGTGGTACGATGAACGAGTCGGCTCCAATCTCGATGGCGCGTTGGAGTTTGGCTTCGATGTCATCGACTTGCTCCAAACCGCCCACGTGCGGGTTCCAAGCCCCGGTGACCCAGGTTCTGGGGTTGGAGCGTATCCTCAGCTTTGCTAGGCTTAGCCCAATCGCCAGCGGAGCCCAGCCGGAATCCGCACTCAGTTTGCTCAAGCCCGACAGATCGGCATGTGAAACGTCTAGATGAAGTCCCCATTCGGGGGGTTGAGTCTTCAAATGGTCCCGAACTTCGTCCGCCACGCGCCGCAGATCGGGAGGAAGCCCAGGGTCGTCCGTGGTATTAGCCCTCCATTGCAACGGCAGGGCGACCGTGTGTTGAAACCGACTCGTGGAAACGATCAAAACGGAACAGCACCCCAAGCCGGGCGCGCGGTGATGATAGAATCGCTGGCCGGTGTATTCGGCGGCTTGCTCCAGCGCCCGGGCCGTGAGCCACCAAGGAGCCAGTTCACCTAATCGCTGGCACCACTCGGCGGCCAGCCGAGGCGAATTCTCGATTGTTTGGATGGCCTGTATGAAACCATTCCAGACCTCGTTGTCAATCATCACCATCATGGGCGATCCTCTTGGAATCCAACCTAGTCATGACGTGACCACTTGGCTGAGCGACCAGGATTCGCCACCGACGGTCAGTGCGGAGAGGTCGCCGTGCTGGTTGATGAAGTTGAAGACGGTTTGAGGGTCGAAGTCCGCTGCAACCAGATTCGACTGGGGGCGTTGCTCGATTAGGACGGTTTGACCGGCCCAAACAACCTGGCGTCCCACCAACGTAGTGGCCGGCTGATAGTCGGGCAGCGTCTCAAAGATCATGCGGAGTCGGTCGTCTTGATTCAGATCGCCTGTGGGGAGATGAACCACGGCGACCCGGGATCCATCGGGGGCGACCCAAACCTGTTTGGTCTTTACCGTGAGATGATTCCCAGTCCCGGTAGCGGCCGCCAATCGCTGGGTGAAGGTTGGCTCGACCGACGGGGTGACTTCCGCGACGGACTCACCGAGAAGCTCGGCGGCGTATCGTTCAAGGGTGCCGTCGAGGAACCAAGGCGGTGTCTCGGCAAACTCGCCGACGAGCAGTCCGCGCAAGTTGGACAAATAAGGACGTTCGGCAATCGTCGCCAGCCATTCCATCATCTCGGGTTGCTGGAGACGAGCGTCGTCTTCGTCCATCTTGTCCGCAATTGTGTTGAGACGATCAAGCCTTGATTCGAGATCAGCCGAATCCCACTGATTGACGACGGCGTCATGGATGGCAATGTATGCCGCTTGGAACTGGATCCGTCGTTGGATGATGTCCGCGATCAACGCTTCACGATCGGGAAACTCGCCGAGTTCGTCCCAGCGTTGGCCCACGAGTTCGGGGTCAGCGTCGTCACGCGCGGCGTCGATCGCGTGGGCGAGGCCTTCGAGTGCGGCGTCGATTAAGTCGTCTGGGAGTTCGCCGTCGAGTTCCGCACGGAGCGGTGCGCCGAACATGCGACACGCTCCGAGCGCCGCCGCCAACCGGAACGCGGCCTTGGCCGTGTCTGCCGACGGAGAGGCGACGTCCCGGGAGGACGCAGGAGGATTGAGGGCTGGATGCGCCAAGGCGTCGATCAGTTGATCGATGAGACCTAGAGGGTCGGGGCGGGTATCGGTTGAAGAGATCATATCAAACGTCCCGAAGGAAAGGTTGGGAATCCGGCAGAATTTGGCGACGGGGCGCGAGTTTGCGGTGAGCCGGTGGTCTTCCTTCCCGTCCATCCCAGGTCGTGCGGGAGCGAGGACGCAGCCGTTGGTCGGCGTCGAACCACCACGTCTCGGGCGTCACGAACCGAATCCGCCACAGTTCGCGGGTACCGACTCGCACCGGTCCGTCTTGAGTGGGGGCCATTCTGGGAAGGGAGTCGGAGGAGTTGAAGTCAAAGCAGTATCGCAACCGATCCAAAGCAGTCGCGCCCCAACGATGCTCAGGAAATGTCCGCTCACAAGCGGTTTGTGGAAAGAAACAGGTTTTGAGCCAGGCTGATGGTTCGGTCTGAGGTTGCAACGAGTCGCACCCCAACACCGCCAGCGCGCCGCAAGGCAACACCAAGTGCCACTGGGGGCCGCGTTCGGCCAACGGCTGGGATTGCCACGCCAACATCGCTTGAGGCTTGGCGAGACAGCGCTGAATCTGTTCTCCCAACGCCATAACCAGGTCGATCGGGTCTGCCTCGGGGTCTTGGCGGTAATGCTGCCGCCCCTGCTCCCCTAGAAGATCCTCCCAGGGTTCCGGGTTGGTGGGTCGCACATGCTTCTCCAAGATATGCCGCGCTGCGCTCAATCGGATCACGATCCGAGTTTGCGTACCTGAGGGCGCGTCAGGGTGCCGGGGGTCGGAACATTCGAAGAACCACTCGGCTTCCCGGGTTGTCGTTTGCCCGTGGCTCATCGCCGATCTCCTTCCGCGCGATCAACGCCGGTATATTCGCGGATAAAACGAAGCCCTATGATCCTTGGTATCATACGACTGGCGATCTGACGTAAATTGACAACCGTAGTGCCAAAGATTGCCGCCAAAATTCGATACCGGTCGGTAAGGTTCAGTTCTGCAAAATCCTCTGGAGGAAACGGTCTCGATAAGCCAATCGAGCCAATCCAACCGCTCCAAATATCATCGGGAACATACCGATCAATTAAAAAGACCGCGAGCGCAATCACTCGATCCCGGTTGGAGCATTCCCAAGTCTCGATGCGTTCGAGGTCGTCTTGGGGCAACCGCTCCATTCGATCGTCGAGAATTCGAAACCGCGGTTCAATCGCACCTGGTTCGGGTGGGCTTTCCCCTTGATCCGTGTGGAGACGGAGGCGTCGGTTTCGGCGGTGGAATTCGTTCAACAGATTGTTCAACACCGTGAGGCACCAAGGGGCGAAGGGTTGACCCCGATAGGCGGGTGGTTGAGCCAACTTGAGAAACAGGGTCTGGGTCAAATCGTCAATCAGGTCGTCATGACGGTTCAACGACCGCTTCCTGACAACCGACCGCGCGAGCTTCGCTACCAGGGGCCGGAGCTTGTGGGCTGCTTCATTACGTTCCCCCACGGTGCTCTGGGGATCGACCAAGACACGGGCAAGACGATTGTGTTCTTCTGGTGTCATATCATCCATCCCACTTTGGAGAGATGGTCAAAGGGACCGACGCTTCTCACCCAGCGTCGTCGGAAGGCGAACGACACGGATGGCACCACTGGTCGCTTCACGTCACGTCCAGTTGGTGTTGGGCAGCAAAGGAGAGGAAGAGAAGGGCGGGTGAGGTCGGAAAAATACAAGGGGCTGGGTGGGCGAGATTGGCTCGCGCAGTGGCGTTGCGAGACCCAGTTTCATATCAAGGCGGAAGATGAACGAGGCAAGAGCCACGTTCACCTTCGAGCCTTGTGCTTTGAAAGATGTCGTTCGATTCGGTCGCGTGACGGGAAATGGGCAACTAGGTTTCCCGAGATGATCAGACCCAAACTGGCCTTAGCGATCCTCGTCGGGTGGAAGGGGAGAGTAGGCGGGAGGGGTGTCCTGCGCCTCCTCTTCGGCCTGTTGGGGTTTGGGTTGGGTTTGTCGCCGCGAAACGATCAGGGTGACCAGGCCGCCCAAAAACAGGGCGCCGCCCCATCCGAACGATTCCCCGCCATAGGTCAGGGCGTAGTCGCCGTAGATCGGCAGATTCATGGATTCGCCACGATAAAGCGACACGCTGGCCCAGACCAGCAGTCCGAAACCCGCGGCCAACGCGAGGACACCCAGGCTTTTGGCCGCGGCCCGGCCAATCCGCGGGAATCCCAAACAGATGGTCAGCACTGCGCCGAGACTTAGTCCGCCCAGAAAAATCGCCAGTTCCCGAATCCCCATCGCAGACTCCCCGTCGGACGGCCTCCCTCCTTTGCGAGGGTGGAGGCCGGTTGTGATGATGGTGAAGGACCACTTGCAGCCAAGGGACGAAGGACGCGGCACCGGGGGGGCATCCCACTCTCAACCTCGTCGAATCGTCGAGGAGTCTCGGGAGGAGAATGCGATGCTGGGTTGCTCCACGAGTCGTTGTCAACACAGACGCGACTTCAAATCAGTTGGAGCCCGCTTGGAACCAGTCCCGACCAGCCCCCCCACTGACCTAGGTTGAGCCGTTCGATTCCTTTTGGAAGACGAACCAGTCACCCGAGGGATCGGTTCAGGAGATCCGCATGGGGCCGAGAACCAGGTGGCGGGATTAAGATGCGAGTTTGCTCGAACGATCACCTGGTCCAAGGGTCGCCTTGTCCCAAAATCGAAACCGAGCTTCAACTTAGTCCATCGTCCGGGCAACGTCGAGGATGGTCTCGGCGTCGAACGTGGATTGCGACGTTTCGAATAACATCTGTACAACGCGGCGGTGGAGTTTCATTTTCAACCCTCCAACCCCCAACGCGCCCCAGACGCGGGGGGAGCTCGGATCGCTGGGCGTCAGGGGTTGATCCTTGGCGGTGACAGCAACCCCTTCGACCCCGGCTGGCGGTACGGCGTTGAGGTCGATGATCACGTGAAGCGAGGACACCAGCGCGTCGCGTTCCGCGGTACCAAGCAAGGTGACCCCCGCCGCGCCACAGGCAACCACCAGGGCCGGAGCAAACTCGGACAAGACCTCCACACGATCGAACGGGGTGAAGCGATCCGTCGGTAGACCAGCGGCCTGGGTAATTCCGTGGATGGCTTGCTGCGCTCGCAGGAGGTCGCGGGAGCCCAGGGCGACCTGGGCTCCGAGACGAGCGGCCAGCCGTGCGACTCGTCGCCCAACCGGACCGGTGCCGCCTAGGACCGCGGTTCGAATTCCCTCAAGGGGTTGGGGACCGACTTGAGCGTGATCCCGTCCAAGCGACTTCAAGCCGGCTCGGATCGCCGCGGCGGCCGTGGTGTTGGCACCGTTGGGGTCGAGCATGGTCGAGACTCGAAAGTCGCTGAAAAACGCGGCGTGAACCGCCTCCATGAGACGCTCGGCCGCGTCTACGTCGGATCCGCCCACAAAGATTGCCGTCCGCTTGAGGTCGGCCGGGCCGCGGGTGAAAATCGCGCCGTGCACCAGGTCGCGTACCTGAGACACGGTGACGCCGCCATATCGGAGAAGATGATCCACGCCCGCGTCGATCCCCACCACCGCGTCGAAGAGGCTGGGTTGAGGGTCGGGGTCGAGCATGACCAGAATCGACGGTTTAACGGGTTTAGGGGCGACAGTCGGTTCAGACATCAGCGCGTCTCACAGAGGCGGATCGAATCGGGCCCTGGGGCATCCCGGGTGGGTGTCACTTGCACGACCAGACCGAGCTGGAACGAGAGGATCTAAGAGCCAAGCGCAAGATTGGACCCGGCAGCGATTTGGCGGGAGTGAGCGGATCCCACGCGGGGGAAACCGCCCTCCCTTGCCAATCAATCAAATCGAAACGGATCGGGGCAAGCGGGTCGATTGACCATCGATGCGACCGCCAGTGAAGGAAAACCCCGCCTCGTTAGAGTTAAGATGCAAACGGATGTTGAGCGGTTTCCTTCTTGGCGATCACGTCGGACGCGGAGGGTTCCCCCTTGAAGGCGCGTTGGATCGATAGCTTGGTGGCTTCGTAGTTGTAATCGAGGATTTTCTTCTTATCGGATGCCTGGGGGTGAATGAACACGCCGCAGACGATGACCAGGTCCTCGGCAGCGGATTGCGGGATGGTGCCGTCGGCGACGCAGTCGGCCACTGCTTTGGCCACGGCGTACTGAGCCGGTCCGAACATCAGTCCCGCCTGGTCCAGGTTCTTGATGGTCACCTTGGTAATCATGACGGTCGAGGGTTTGACCGGCAGGTTGGGTTCCAAAACGGCCAGCAGGTTCGTGTGACCATGCGACTGGTTGGCCAGAGCGTTGGCGAACGCCATGCCGACCGGTCCGGTCTTGGTGCCGATCATCAGATCGATATGAGCCACTTCGTTACCTTCACCCACCAGCGCCTCGCCGACAAGCAGGGTGTGATCGGCCATTAGAATCAACTCCAAGTCAAGTTGTGACGGAAAAACGGCATGTGAACCGAGGGGAACACGCTTGGTTCGGGAAGACCTCCCACAAATCGAACCGTTCGTGGAGCGCGGGGATGGTCGGACTGATCCCAACCAGTCGCCGCGATGCCACGCATCGGCGAGGTTCGTGGGATTGTGGTCCGTTGACTGCCATGACCGCAACGCGGAGGCTGGGCGATCACGGCGGATGAACCGGACGCATCATAGCAGAACCGTCTTGGCGGCAAGAGGGGGGATTCCGTATGGTCGGCTTGCGTCGTTGGTTCGTTTGGGTGGTCCCAAATTGTGAAGCGCGATCGGTGAGACATTCCATTTGCCTTGCGACGGGTTCTTGATTACAATCATTTCGGAACGATGCCCAAGGTCCAAGCTAGATTTGGCGTCTAGTGAGGGAAGGTGCTTCGTTCACGCCGGGGAAGGATAGTCCCGGCGGGCGATCGACGGTGGTAACCGCGATCGCGGGTTGGTCATGGGGACGTAAGGGGAGGGATCACCCCGACCCGCTCCGTCGCGCCAACCCTGGCTCGTCCCGCGTTGCGCGGTGAGGTGTTTTGTGTCCGTCGCCTTCATCCCCACTCAGTCTACGACCCCCCCCTCCGTGGCCGTTTCCCTCGTCTCTCCTCGGGCCCGCCATGCTGAAGCGCTGGAGGCCCGCGCGCGTCAACTCGAAGCACCGGATGCTGGTTTGCGTCGCCACCGCGAAGCGCCGGATGCTGGCGAATCCCGAACCGGTGGTGAAGGCTTCACCCACGGGCGAAGCTGGAGCTAAGCGGTCGGGCCAGACCTCGATAACGGGTCGGTTTCCCCATTCGAGTTCTCGGAGGCCCCACCGCCTGGTTCCGTTGTCTCAAAGCCCTTGGCTTGGATTGATTCCAGGCAAGACATTGTTCACCAGAACGGTTTCGGACTCCTCGACCAATCACCCATCATCCCGTCTCCGCGTGTTGTCCGCGGATGAACGGGATGATTTCATTTTGGTTCGCGGTTTGTACCTGTCTCTTACCTGAGTTCATCCCCACTCGATGATGAGAGGACGCAATGTCGGCGCGAGAGGTGGGCGATTTTGAGGACACCATTGCGGCCATTTCCAGTCCGCATGGACCCGCAGCACGGGGGATTCTGAGGATCAGCGGTCCCCGTGCTTGGTCGGTCGCGCTTGCGCGGTTTACCCCTCGCGCTCACGTGGGAGACCCGGTGGGAGCGACCTCGACCGTGTCCTGGACACCCGGAGTCCACGCCGGTTGGTTTCACGCCCTTGAGATAGCGACCCCGATCCCCGCCGAGTTGACTTTAGGACGTGGTCCCCGCACCTTCACCGGTCAGGATCTCGCCGAGTGGCATCTACCCGGCTCCGAACCTTTGCTCAACGCGGCGCTGGAAACCATCCTGACCGAGAATGTTGACGTCTCGTCTGAGCTGGTCGCTCCGAACCTGGGGGAGTTCTCCAACCCTGAGGCGACTCAAGCCTTCTCCACGCGACGCGGCAGGGTTCGGTCTGCCCGTCCCGGCGAGTTCACCCTTCGGGCCTACTTGGCGGGCAAACTCGACCTGATTCAGGCCGAAGCTGTTTGGGAGGTGGTCCACGCATCGACCCCCCAGCGTCTCCGCGCAGCGCTTGATCGCCTTGCCGGGGGGCTGGGCAGTCTTCTTCTGGAAACCCGTTCGGACCTTTTGGATGTGTTGGCCATCATCGAAGCGAACCTGGACTTTGTAGACGAAGCCGACGTTGATCCCGTCGAACTCGCTCAGCTGGTGGCAGTGCTGGATCATCAGCGTGAACGCCTGAGGCAACTGCTTGAACGAGGCCGGGCCCGCGAGCGTGACGGGCGGGTCCCCAGGGTTGTGATCGTGGGGGCCCCCAACGCCGGCAAAAGTTGTTTGTTCAACGCCTTGCTTGGCTCCGACCGCGCCCTGGTCTCCCCTGTGGTGGGCACCACCCGCGACTATCTGGCCGAACCTCTCCAACTCCCCGCCGACGAGTCAGATCCTGCTTCCGAACCGTTCGTCGTGGAGCTCATCGACACCGCTGGCGACGAACGCCTCGAAACTCTTTGGGACACCGACCCGCCACCCCACTCCGAGCCGCGACCAGCTCCGCTTGAGTCGATCCGACACCAGGCAGACGCCGCGCGCCGGAGTCAATTGGAGGCCGCCGATCTGGTGTTGAGGTGTTGGGCTCACGACGCTCCGCCTACCCCCGAACTGATCGCTTGGCGACCCGGCCCCGGTCAAGACCTGTTGGAGGTGGGAACCAAAGGTGATCTTGACCAGCGCCATTGCGCGTCGGAGCATCGCCACCACCAGGTTCTCGATGTGATCACCAGCACTGCGACCGGCGAAGGTTTGAAGGAGTTGCGCCGCTTGATTGTGCGTCGTTTGGCGGATCGAATCCAAGATGAGGATGAGGAGGCCGCTTTGCCAGCCCGGGTCACGGAAGGTCTCCGCAACGCGTTGGCCGCCCTCGATCGCGCCGCCTGGGCGGTTGCTCAAGGCCGCGACCTAGAATTGGCTGCCGTTGATCTGGCTCAAGCCATCAACGACTTGGGCGCGGTGGTGGGGATCGAGGTCGAAGACGACCTCCTCGACCGAATTTTTCAACGGTTTTGCATCGGGAAATGACTCTTTGGGAGAATTGTCCTGGTGACCTGGCGGGATTCCCCGATTCCGCATGAGGAAATGACCAAACCTTCAAAGGGTTTGACGTTGTGTACCACTGGATTTCGGACTAAACTGAAATGAGCAGGTTTGGTTCGGCTTGAAGTTCTCGACTTTTCCGTTGCAAGTCGGCGGTGGGAGACGGTTTTCCAGAGCAAGCTGAACCGATCCGGAATGTTCGGTATCCCCAAAGACATGGTTCGTGTTGGTTTGAAATGTCCGCGCGTCGGCATACTGTTGAGGTAGGGTGAGACGATGATTTCGGGACCGCTGGTCCCAAAGGTGACCTTCGATGTTGAAGTTGGCGGAGTCTTTGGTTTCCACGAGCTCGAACGTGGCGACGCCGATCGCGTGTCCGCGGTTCGAGGGGGCTTCGAACGATGGCGGGATTGTTGAGAAGCCGGCCGAGGATGAGGATGGGCCATGTTCCCGCGGGGTCGTGGAGACGGCCCCGGCCCAACCGTCGGGAGGCCAGGGAGGGCGGGTGGCGACATGTCCAACCCCAGGCGAGTCCGTGTGTTCCGTTTTGAAACGTTCGGCGGGCGTCACGACTTGCGACTGCGTCGCGGCGAATTCGGCGGCCACAGTCTCCTCATCTTCTTTTCGAACGCGTGAGACCTGGCTGATTTTGCTGGGGATGGCGATCCTCGGTTCCACCACCGCGCCCGCGGCGAAGTTGGCGGTCGCCGAGATTCCGTTGACCGTCCTGCCAGTGATTCGATTCGGCGCTGCTGGATTGCTGCTTTTGGTCTGGTTTTGGCCACGTCGCCGCGAACTGATCGCCCTGCTGAGCGAGCGGCCGGGACGCGCTTGGGCAACCGCTGCGTTCTGCGTGCCGATCAACCAAGCCTTCTTTCTCAGTGGGACCAAGCTGGCTCCCACCTCACATGTCGGTTTCCTCTACGCCACGTGTCCCGCGGTGGTTTTGGTCTTAGCCTGGCTGTTGGGGATGGAGCGACTCAAACCGGTGCGGGTCGCAGGCATCTTGGTCACCGTTTTGGGGATGGCGATCATCACGTGGGGCGGTCTCAAGGATGTCTCCTCGGCGGGTCTGGAATCACTCCTCGTGGGCGATCTCCTTTTGATGGGGGCCGTCGTTTCCTGGGCCGCCTATATGATTTGCAGTAAGTCGCTTATCGAGTCCCACGGCGCGTTTCCCACCCTGATTTCGACATTTTTGCTTGGCGCGTTGCTGTGCCTGCCGTTCACACTGGCCGCATCTTGGGACACTCAGATGCTGAGGGCCGTCTCTTGGACCGCCTGGGCAGGCATGATCCATTTGACGGTGGTGGTGACGGTCGTTGGTCTGGCGTTGCAAAATCTGGCGATTCGTCGGTTGGAGACCAGTCAAGTGGCCGCCGTGGGCAACCTTGCCCCGATTCTGACGCTGATCTGGGCGGTGTTGCTTTTTGGCGACGCCATCACGCCTCAACTCATCGTGGGCGGAACGGCCACCCTGGTTGGCGTCTTTTTAGCCAACCGGTCCTGATCCCAACATGGGACCAACTCGACCCGTCTTGACCGATGGGCTGAACTGAGGCAAGACACGGTTTTGACTTTGATTTGACCGATCCCCCGCGGTTCGCCGCCCATGTCGGCGGCCACCCGCGTTGGGGTCAGGTCGTCGTTCGATTAGAAGGGTCGCGGACCCACACAACCAATCGATCGCGTGGGGTCGTCGAGAGGGGTGAGCTATGACCACCGCCGGCACCGGGAAACGCTCGAACCCATCCCAACCTCGCCGTTCCCTCCCTAGAAAGGGTCGTGGCTTCGATCCCCTGCGCCGATCACTTGCAGCCATCGGGCGGGGGACGCTCGCCACCATTAGCTATCTCGGCGCGTTGAAACTGCTGACGCTGGCGACGCTCAGGGCAACGATTCGCCCACCTCGGGACGCGCCGCCCCTTCGCCGAGCGGTGAGTGCTCAACTTGCCTGGATGCTGAGCATGGGGTTGCCGCTGACAGTGCTGGTTCACGTGTCGTTGGGCGGGTTTTTGGCGATGCAATCCTACTACGGAGCAACCTTCATCCTTGCGACGGGGCCCGTGGTCCTCACTGGATTGATTCGCAACCTCTCGCCCGTGATGGCGGGCTTAATTCTGGTCGGGATGGTCGGCACTCGCTGCACCGCCGAACTCGCCCGTCAGGGATTCCGAATCTCACCCGCCTACCTGACCGCGGCCCGGTTTTGGGCGGCGGTGATCGCTGGTCCGATTTTCGGATTGGCAGGAACCCTGACTGGTTCACTCGCCGGCGCGGCGGTGGCTTATCGCTGGTTGGGCGTTTCGGTGCAAGGCTATTTCGAGTTCGGCTGGGAAATGGTTTGGTTTCGCGACGTGGTGGGGTTATTAGTCAAAGGGATGCTCTTCGGTGGAGCCACCGTGTTGATCGCTGCCCTTGAGGGGTTGCGAATCACCGAGGAGCAACCGCCCCTGGAACGAATCTGTTTTCGCGCCTGCCTGATCTCGGTCGTGGCCTTGATTTTCCTCAACACTAGCTGGTTTCTGTTGATCTATCGCGGCGGGGCCCCGTTTGGTCCCACCGTGCTTCCTCCACCCAGTGCGTAAGTGAGTTCAAGCGCCTCGGCGTGGGTCGCGGATTCGCTGTGCGGCTTTCGACGAAACCGTCTTAGAAAGGTTAGAATCAGCCACGTCCAAGCTCCACGATCGAGATTCGACCGACCGATCCCGCTCCGCCACGAGGATGCCTCCATGAGTCCATCGTTGTTGACGATCGAAGGATTTCGCAACCGCCGTCGTCGGGTCCGTCAAGGGTTGCCCGAGGGCTGCGAGACGGTGGTGGTGGCCGACCCCGCCTCAGTTGCCTATTTGACCGGATTCAGTTCCTCGCCCCTGGTTTTTCAAGGCTCCGCGTGCCAAGCTGTCGCGGTGATGAGCGGAGACAAGGTGGTGCTGATCGCCGACAATCAAGCGATCAAAGCATTTGGCGACGGTGTGGTGGCCGACGACGTGGTGACTCCCGTCTTCTACGAGGGCAAGCGCTCAGCCCCCTTGCGTCCTTCGGTCCTGATCAATCCGACCATTGAGGTCATCAAGAGTCTTGGAGCCCGCAAGCTGGCCGTCGAATGGCATGCCGTGCCGGTTGGAATCCTCGAGGGTTGGCGCGAAGGCTCTCCCCAAGCCGACTCCTCCAACCTCATCGACGTCGGACCAGCCCTTCGCGCGGCCCGCAAGTTGAAGGAGGAGGACGAGGTCGCGGTACTCAAGCGCTCGATGGACGCGATCGCCGCTGGGTTTGCCGAGGCGCGACGCGAACTCAAACCGGGGATGACCGAACAGGACGCCTGTCAACTGATCGTGGGTGCCAGCGAGCGTTTTCTGGGCGAACGGGCCCTTGTCTACGGCGACTTCGCCTCGAACCCGTCGGGACGTTCGATTCGGCGTGGAGGACCGCCCACCGATCGCGTTCTTCAGGCGGGCGATTGGTTCATCCTTGACTTTTCCGTGATCGTTCAGGGTTATCGCGGCGATTACGCCAACACCTTTATCATCGACGGTCGGCCCACTGAACGCCAAGCCGCTCTTTATCAAGCCTGCCTCGACGCACTGGCAGTAGGCGAATCCCGGATTCGACCCGGAGTTGCGGCCCGCGAGGTCGATCGGGCGATGCGGGCCGTCTTCGAGGAACGCGGGCTAGGTGAGAACTTCACGTCGCACAATGGTCACGGGGTGGGATTGGCTCACCTGGAACCCCCGTTCGTCGTGCCGGAAAGCGAGGATGTGTTCGAAGTGGGCGACGTGTTCACCTTGGAACCCGGTCAGTATCTCGACGGCGTTGCAGCCATGCGCGTCGAACGCAATTACCGCCTCGGCACCTCGGGACTCGAAGTTCTTTCAAGCCATGAACTGACCCTGGTGTGAACTCCTCGAACCTGTGATGAAGTTTGAGGACGCGCTGAGTTTTCCAATCTAAACGCCTTTGAAACCATGATGGATCCCCATGACTCGTCGCCGCGCGATCTGCCTCCGCCAAGACCAACGACGCAAGATCACCGCGTTTGGGTCGCCCACGGATTTCATCCCATCGTGAAGGTGTTCCCCTTCTCCATCCCTTTTCAATCTTGATGTCCGTTTCGTCTGCGGATCCCGGTTCCTTCCCGCTTCGCGGAGATTTCCGGTATGTCCACCTCCGAACCACCGCTTGATCCCCAACAAACACCATCGGCGTCGTTGAAGTCTCATCAGCCGAACGCTCCCACGGAACGGATCGACTTCGACGACCCGGACTCCATCTTGAAACGCCAAGCCAGCGATGGGATCGACGAACAGGCCACCGAACCCTTCGCGTTGATCGACCCTGACCTGGTTGAGGAAAACGATGAGTCGGATATCAACCTTCCCGGTTCGTTCAACGCGACGACCGTGGCTGGCGAAACGCCCGGCGACGATTGGCGAACGATCTCGGAGTCGAATCAGTCGCTGAATCTCGACCTGCAAGCGTCTTCTGCTGGCACCACCGCCGAAGCGCTCGATCCCTCTGAAAACGAGGAGGATTTCGAGGAGAACCCTCTATTCGAGCGTTTGAACATGCTTGAATCGCGGCTTGAAGAAGCGCGAGTCGAGATTCTTGGACGCTTCGATCAGATGCGTCAGCTGTTCGAGCGCGAAGTTCGTGCGGAATCGAACCGAGAGCGGATTGTTGATCGTCTTCACGCGGAGTTGCAAGAGTACAAAAACGACCTGCTTCTCAAGATCACGCGCCCCATTTTCATCGACCTCATTCAACTCCACGACGATTTGGGCAAATTGATCGACATCGAACTCCAACGCATTTCGGAGTCCGAGCCGGTCGATCCCAACACCGATTGGGTGGGCGCGTCGGATCGGGTGGTTAAGACGTTGCGTGATGTGATGCAAAGTCTTGAGGATACGTTGTACCGTCAGGGCGTGGAGCCGTTTGTGACAGAAGGGGATCGGTTCGACCCCAAGCGACAACGGGCAGTCAAGACAGTGCCGACGAATGACCCGGAACGGTCTAAGATGATCGCCACGCGGATTCGTCCGGGGTTTGCCTCGGGCGATCGGATTATTCGCCCCGAGCTCGTTGCAGTCTACGCCGCCCGTTGAGGGAGGGTTCGGCGGGGGACGCTGTAGAGTTGCGACTCAACCGAACACGGTCCAAACGGGCCGTCACGGAACACGGAAGGCTGACCAGGTTCGGACGACGTTCCTCGTTAGGAATCCTCTGTTCTTTGGAGGTGACGGATGCGAAGCCGTTCTTGAAACGAAGCGACAGCCGCCGGATCGATCGCGCCGGCATCCCAAACCGAGACATTGACCAAGGAGCAAGCGACGCCGCGTTTGAGGGCATCCAGCGGCTCGGCCCCGGCGAGCCAGGCGTCCACGATGCCCGCCAGCAGACAGTCGCCCGAGCCAATTGGGTTGATGACCTCGACGGCAAGGGGATCGATTGCCACCTGGTGGCGTCCAACCCGTGCCAGGACTGGTCGCGGGCCATCGGTGACCAGCCCCAAGACCACCCCATGACGAGCCCAGCGGGCAAGAAGCTCCCAGACCCGCTGATCGTCGAGTTGGTCGCGGGGCAGTTCCAAGTGGTCGGCCGCCTCATCACGGTTGAGTTGGATCACCGTGGGCCAAAAACCCCAGATTTCGCGCAATGGTGGGCCGTAAGTGTCGAGAAAGACTGGTACTCGTCGGGACTTGGCCAACGCGATAAGTTCCGCGTAGAGTCCGTGGGTGGTCGGCCCGGGACTGGAACCGGACAACGTCAACGCCTCGACACCGCCGCGGGCCATTTCCGTTTCGACTTGGCGTGTCAGTTCGGCCGCCTCCTCGGAGGTGATCACCGGGTCGGGGTCGAAAAAGGCGGTAGGGGGGGGAAGAGGGGTCTTGTGCCGTGTGGCAACCCATTCTGGGGCGACTCGAACCGTAAGGATTTCCCGCGTCTCCGATGCGGTTTGGACAATCAGACCCTCCAAACCATCCCGCTCCTTCAAGAGACGCGCGCAACGCGATCCCACTGGCCCACCCAGAAAGGTGACGGGACGACAGCGTCTCCCCAAGCGTCGCAAGGCTCTGGCCAGATTGTTCCCTTTGCCGCCGACGACCTCGTGGGTCCGAATCCCGCGCACCTGATCGCCCGGGTTCCAAGGGGGGACTTCCAAGGTCCGATCCAGGCAGGGGTTGAGGGTGACGCAGAGGATCATCGAGACGTCTCTCCAAGTCCCAAGCCGTTGGGTGGGCCTGGGTGTCCATGGAACAACAAGCTCAGACCAAACCAAACCAAGACGAATGACGCATGACGGCAACCGGAGACAATCCAGTGAATCAAACGCGGGCGAATCGGTCGGGATCGGACGCGCCCAGCCGATTCGTCATGGAGCGGCCCTTCGATTATGCCGCAGGTAGCGAATCCCACAAGTCGAACCGCAACCCGGCGCAGCGGCAAAGCGGGGTCTCTGGCGTGGGTCATCGGGGAGCGGTATGATCCCGGGATCGACCTGAAGGTCCCACCAGGGTTTGTATGAGATCGGATCGTCGCGGCGATGCTCACCAAACGAATCATCCCCTGCCTAGATGTAGACGCCGGCCGGGTCGTCAAGGGGACGAACTTCGTGAATCTGCGAGACGCGGGTGATCCGGTCGAGGTGGCCGCGCGATACGACCGCGACGGGGCCGATGAACTCGTCTTTCTGGACATCACCGCCAGCCATGAGGCTCGTCCCATACTGCTTGAGGTGGTGCGGCGCACCGCCGAGGTCTGCTTCATGCCGTTGACCGTCGGCGGCGGCATCCGCACCTTGGAGGAAATCCGTGAGCTGCTCAACGCGGGGGCCGACAAGGTGTCGATCAACTCCGCGGCAGTCCGCGACCCCGACTTCGTGGCCGCTGCCGCTCGGCGATTCGGCCGCCAGTGCATCGTCGTCAACATCGACCCCAAACGGGTTCAACGCGACGGCCGCGAGGTCTGGGAGGTTCATATTCGCGGCGGACGCGAACCCACCGGTCTGGAGGCGGTCGATTGGGCGCGACGAGTGGAACAGTTGGGGGCCGGCGAGATCGTTCTGACCAGCATGGATGCGGACGGGACCAAAGCCGGGTATGATTTACCCATGACCCAAGCCGTCGCCGAGGCGGTGGAGATTCCCGTTGTGGCCTCCGGCGGCGCAGGTCATCCCGACCACCTCTACGATGTTCTCACCCTGGGCGGAGCTTCGGCAGCGTTGGCGGCCAGCATCTTCCACTTCAACGAGTATCCCATCCCCGTGGTCAAGGAGTACCTGGCCCGTCGTGGTTTGCCCGTGCGTCAGGTTGGTTCGGCCCATCCCGTCGTATGACGTTCCAAAGGCAGCGGTTCGACCGTCCCCACCGGGAAGCGAGACCCCGCCGACCCCATTTCATTTCAGATTCGCCTCTCCCACCACCCAGCGATCCTGACCGTATGAACCAATCCCCGCCAGCCAAACCGGCCGAGACCGGACGGGGGACCAAGCTCACTCATCATTTCTCAATCGAGGATGCGTTCCGATGTCTATCGATCCTCTTCAACACCGCCATCACGGTCCCCTGGCCGTGCCCGCCAGAGCGACGATCGAGCCGGGCCAATCCGAGCCCGAGGCCAACAAATTGTTCCGCTGGGTGATGAAGCACAAAGGGTCCGATCTGCATCTCAAGGTCGGCGTGCCTCCAGCGATGCGTCTGGCGGGCACCTTGCGGTTCTCAAACTGGCCAGCGCTGACGATCGAGGACATGGAACGGTTGATGCTGCCGCTGCTCTCCAGCCGTCAGCGAGAAATCCTGGACGACACCGGTGGCGTCGATTTTGCCCACATCATCTTCGACGGCAAGCTGGAGACCCGGTTCCGAGTCAACCTGTTTCGCCAACGCGGCCGGCTCTCACTCGTGGCCCGCCGGGTCAACACCGAAATCCCTAACTTTGAAGCGTTGGGGCTGCCGCCGGTGCTGGGCGAGATCGCCTCGCACGACCAAGGAATCATCATCCTCGCGGGTGTCACCGGATCAGGCAAATCGACCACCATCGCCTCCATGCTTGATTATATCAACCACCGGGAAGCTTGCAATATTGTCACGATTGAAGACCCCATTGAGTTCACCTTCACCGACGACAAGTCGATCTTTCACCAACGTGAGGTCGGCATCGACGTGATCGACTGGGACACCGCGCTGAAGCACGCGGTGCGCCAAGACCCTGACATCATCCTGGTGGGTGAAATGAGGGATCGTGACACATTCTCCGCGGCGCTCCATGCGGCGGAGACGGGTCACCTGGTGTTCGGCACGATCCACGCCTCCAGCGCGCCCTCGACGATCGGTCGGATTCTCGACCTGTTCCCCCGCGATATGCACCCGGCGATGCGTCAATCGCTGGAGTTCAACCTCAAGGCGATCATCGCCCAAAAGCTGCTCAAAACCAGTAAGGAATGGGCGGCCAAGACCGGCCAAACCCGAGTGCCCACCTGTGAGATCATGCGGACCAATCCTATCATCCGCAAGCTGATCCTCAACGAGGAGGACCACAAGCTGGCCGACGCCATCCGCATGGGGAAGGAGGAGGGGATGCAGGATTTCACTGAAAGCTTGCGCGGACTGGTGGTGGCCGAAAAGATTGACCGCGCCACTGCGTTCGAGGTCGCCCCCAGCGTCGAAGCGTTGAAGATGGCCCTCAAAGGGATTACCATCAATCAACCCGGCATTCTCTAAGCCGGATCCCCAACCCGTCCCCGTCATGCCCGCCGGGTTCAACCCGAGTCGGATCGCTTCGGCGGGGCCAGTCCCACTTTGCGGAGGGGCGGCCTCGCCTCGTCGCTCATCCGTCGGTTCCGATTGTTTCACTTCTCGGTGGTTGCGAATCGCGCAATTGACCGCTTGACCAAATGACTGAACTCGACCCGACCCGTTGGAGTTTCAAGCGTTCCATGAGCCGCCTTCGTCGCGTCGCCGTCGCCCTGGTGGCGACGCTGGCCCCTCTGACGTGGACCGATTCCGTCGATGCCGCCAGTGGAATCCTGCTACTTCAGGCGAATCCTGCCGATCTGGCCGGTCAGGTCGGAGAGGCCGCTCAGGCACCCGCCTCGCCCGGGCTTCCCCCCAGCGGTGGTTTTTATCTCGACCCCCTCAAATTGGTTCCGCTCATCCTGCTGTTTTTGCTTTGGGTCTGGTCGACGAACTGGGCTGGACGCGACGCCAACGAGCTCGGGTTGGTCTCGGCCAAGAAGTGGAACGCCTTTATGGTCGCAGGGGGCGTCGTCGGCTTTCTTTTGGCGTTGGCCATTCCGATTTATTTCGTGGGCCTCATCACGCTGCTTCTGCTTCAATTCGGCCCCTTGTTGGCCTATGTGGGCGTCCGCAACCAACTCGTCGAGGAGGAGGAGAAAGTCCTCACCCCCTACCATATTGGCGAAATTCTGAATGGTTTGCTCGCCCAGGCCAACATCAGACCGGTGTTCAACAGAGGAGGGGGCGAAACGGTTCTCGGTCCCCCAGTGGACATCATTTGCAAGACGCGGTTTGAGGAGAACCCAGACCCCGAGCGATTGGGCAAGGCCGACGAGTCCGACTTCCTCTTCCCCGCCAAAGAACTCCTTCACGACGCCATCTTGTCCCGGGCCACTGAAATCCTCCTGGAACCAACCGCCGAACAACTTGCCGTCACCTACAAAGTCGATGGCCTGCCGGTCGCGGCCGAACCGTTCGACAAGGAAACCGGGCTCGGCGTGCTGGAGGTACTCAAAATTCTAGGCGGCATGGATCCCGCCGAACGCCGCAAAACCCAAACCGGCGGGTTCATCGCCAAGTCCGAAGGTCAAGAACTGGATGTTCGCATTCGGGCCGCGGGTCAAAAAGGCGGCGACAAGATGCGGTTGAAGTTCATCAACCTCAAGCCCACCGTTGCGACCTTGGAAGACTTGGGACTGGCCGAAAAGACCCTGGATAGCCTACGCGAACTGCTGGCGATGAACAACGCCGGAATGCTCGTGGTCGCCACCCTCCCCGAACAAGGCAAAACCACGACCCTGTTCACCCTCATTCGGGAAATCGACCGCTACACCCGTAATATCTACACCATTGAAAAGGAAATTGAACTTAAACTGGATAACATTATTCAACACGAGATCGACCCGGCCAAGGAATTGACTGCTTCGGTGCTGTTGACCAAGATTTTGAAACAGGATTGCGATGTGCTCATGATCTCCGACCTGGAGGACAAGGAGACCGCGACCCTCGCCTGTCAGGCCGCCGCCAACGGTCGCTTGGTCATCGTGGGAGTCAATGCCCCCGACGCGGTCAGCGGCTTGATGAAGCTGTATGAGCTCCAGGTCGATCCGATGTTGCTGGGTTCGGTGTTGATCGGCTCGGTGTCGCAACGTCTGGTGCGGTTGTTGGAGGAGGACATCAAAGAACCCTGGACCCCCAAGCCGGAGTTCCTCCAGAAACTCGGCCTCTCGCCCAACCAGGTCGAAGCCCTCTACCGCGTGCCGACCGATCCGGCCATGATCCCGCCGGGAAGCAATGGCTACGTGGGACGCGCGGCCATCTTTGAGTTGTTGGTGGTCAACGACCCCATTAAGGAACTGCTCCGCGACACGCCCTCCGCCAGCGCCATCAAAGCCGAAGCCCGTAAGGCCGGGATGACTACACTGCGCGAGGATGGCGTGCGGTTGGTCGCGCAGGGCAAAACTTCGGTGGACGAGCTTCAACGGGTGTTGAACCTCAAGTGAGAGGGGGGTTAATACAATCTCAACCGGGTTGAGCGTCACGCCCTCAGGTTTCTCTTTCCTTTGCTTCCCCCGTGACGGTGTTTCCGTCCGGTTGGCCGGGACCGAACGGTTCCTCAGACGGAGTTCTGTTCACTCATGGCGAGCGTGATCGACGGCGGCGTGGTCCTGACGATCCTGATCCTTACCTTCCTCATCTCGTTCGAGGGAGCCTGGGGCGCGGTCATTATGTTCTTCAACTTAGTGTTCGCCGCCCTGGTCTCCTTGGGCTACTTCGAGCCTGTCTCGGCGCTCATTGCCGAGAACTCCCCGGCGGAGCAAATTACCCCCTTCGCCGACCTCTTCGCCATCGGCGGCCTGTTCGCCATCACCTTGACAGTATTGCGGTTGACCACCGACTACCTTTCCCAGTCGATCCCGAAAATCCCCGACACGCTGGAGAAAATTGGGTGCTATGCATTCTCCCTGGCCGCCGCGCTGGTTCTGACTGGAATGATCCTCATCATTTTCCACGCCTCGCCGACGCAAAAACGGCTTTTCGGCGTGATGGATTACACCCACGCTCCTCCCTTTCAGATGGGTCTGGCCGAGAATCTGGTGATGATGGTCGGCAACCTGAGCCAAGGATCGTTGGCAAGCTACCCCGACGGCAACACGCCCAAGGCGTATCCCAACTTCCAGGTCTGGTTCAAGGAGCGGATGGAGAAGCGTCCCTACGGCAGCGCCTCGGCCACCGAGTGACCCCTGACGCTGGCTTTACCTTCGATACGCGACTCAACTTCAAGTCGCAGAGGGGCTATGAATTGGGTCATGGCTCGCCAGCGTGACCGATCGTGGTGACTTCGAGCAACTCAAGGCTCGCTTGTCCTTTGGTACCGGCCATGCTCAGGCGGTAGGTGGCGACCTTGCCCGTCGTGGTTTCGAAGACGAAGAGGGGAGCCCACCCATCGTTGAGTATCCGGCCCACGACCATCATGAACCGGGGGGTGGAGCCGGGCGCGACCCCGAAATCGCGCACCAGATCCCGCTCGACGAATCCTTGGATGTAGCGTGGTTGGATTCCCGCTTGATCGAGCTTGGCATTCCGGCTGGTCAGAGGATCTCCCACGAACTGTTGACCGGGAATGGTCGCCAGCAAGCGTCCGCGACGGTAATCCAGATAATACAACCCATCTTGCTCCATCATCGACTTGGTGGCCGGGTTGTAGATCGAAATCACCGGGCCGGCGGCCACGATCGATTCGCCCACCCGGTCGCCACCGCCGCCCAGAGCGAACTTGGGTCCCGACGCCGCTCCTTGAATGAACGCCGTTCCCAACACCCCTATCAGTAGTCCCGCCACCAGACACGACTTCCCCGAAGCGACGGGAGTTTGTGGGACGAGATTCGGGACGTTCATCCTTCGATCCTCCTTGATTGGCCTCCACTGCGCGTCAGCCAACCGATTGAGGGGGCCAACGTGACCACGACCGGTTCGAATCCGTCTTGTCCTAGACCGGGAGACCGCACGACGATGCGATCCATGCAAGCTTCCGGTGGTCGTGGCTCAACGAGTCTGCCCCTTCCAGCGGGTTTCGTCCAGGCGAGCCTCTTGTGGTTGGCCTTGATCCCGCTCGGCGGCGGATCGTGGACCAACCTCGCCGCTCAGCCCGTGCCCCCACCCCAGGTCCCTGAAAACGACCCCATCGCGCGGTTCCTCGCGCTGGTGGTGGAGGATCGCCAACGCCTCCCCCAACTGCCGAGTGGCTTGGTTCCTGAGGATAAGCCGTTCGGGCCGATCGTGGTGCCAGCTCCCGCTGGGCAAGCCGCGATCTCCGACGCGCTACGCGACTCTGCGCAGGATTGGCTCGAACTGGCCATCCAGGCGGGGGAAGCCAAACATTGGTCGCTGGCAGCCCTGGCGGTGCGTCACGCTCTGGCACGCGATCCCGACTTGGCCGAAGCGCGCCGTTTGGACGGATTTGTGCGTGATCCTGAAACCCAGGGTGACCCCAACGCGATTTGGACCACCCCCGAACGGATCGCCCTGCGCAAGCGAGGCTACGTTGATCATCCCCAACAGGGCTGGATCGACGCCTCCTGGGTACGCGCGGTCAACCAGGGATTCCTGCCCGCGGTGGGAACCGAACGCGCGCCGCGATTCGTGGCCGAGGCCTTGGCCGACGCCCAACGCGCAGGGATGAACCCCGGTTGGGTGGTCGAAACCGATTTCTTTACCATCCAGTCCAACCTACCCCGACGCGACATTGTCCGCCTCGGTCGCAAGCTCGATCGGTTCCGCGAGGCGCTGGTTCGGCTCATGGCCGACGCGCTCTCCCCCCGCTTCACCCTGGCCTCCCGAGCACTCGACGGTTCGTCCACGGCCCGTCCGGTCGGGTTCCGCCACGAGGTAGTGATTTTCGCCGACGCTTCGTCCTACCGCGACCATCTGCGTACCCGACACGGCTTCGACGCGGGCGAGTCGCTAGGAGTTTACCTGCCCGCCCCGCTGCTCAAACGGCGCGGTTCGCGGGGCACGGTTTTTCTCCACCGCGATCCCAAGGCCGATCTCGACTTTGAGACCACCCTGTTTCACGAAACAACGCACTTGTTGCTCGCCGAACTCAACGGTCGAGGCGCACCCCGCGACGAGGGACCAGGGTTCTGGATTTTCGAGGCGGTCGCAACCTACTTCGAGACAACCCGGGTGAACGAAGACGGCTCGGTGGTCTTTGGAACGCCCGAAACCGAACGTCTCCTAGTAGGTCGCCACCGCGTGGTCGAACGCGGCGAACGGGTTCCCTTGGCCCAGCTCCTCCGACTCGACAAGACCCGCTTCCACAACCGCGACCATGTGTTTCTCAACTATGTTCACGCCCAAGCGCTCGCGGCGATGCTTATGAACGACGCCCGCTTAACCCCGCGCGAGGTGTTCCTCGATCTGGTCAAACGGGCCTACTCCTCCACGGGTCCGGCCGCGGACCGCGGGCCAAGCTTGTTCGATCGTCTGGGCGAGTCCCCCCAACAATTGGAACATCGGCTCAACCAGTTCCTCGCCGAGCATGTACCCAAGGTCGAGGTAATTCGTAGAACCTCCCCGGATAAGACGAATCGGAACCGATCCGAATGAGGGAGGGGGTTCGTCATCGTGAGGCGGGATGGGGCGTCGCCTGTTGGGTTGAGAGTTGAGCGATCTTCACTCGCCGACGTAGGGCATCAGGGCCAAAAACCGCGCCCGCTTAATAGCAAGGCTGGCGGCCCGTTGGAAGGCCGCGCAGTTGCCGCTGCGTTTGCGGGAGAACATCTTGCTTTGATTGGTGCAGAGTTTTTTGAGCAGACCGACATCCTTGTAATCCACGTAGGCCGGACGCGGGCAACCTTGGGCGGTGCAAAACCGGCAGCGATTCTTACGGTTGCGGGAGGAACGCTTGCGTGGCATCTGGCGTAAACCCACCTGATCCATGAGAAAAGGAAACGAAGCCAACCCGACGTGCCGCCATGTCGCGGTCGCTCGCAACGACCCACCAACACGCATGGTCTCAAGCCGCCGCCTGGCTTCAACAGGGCCACAGCCCCGGCGCGGAAATATTGTAAGGGTACCATGATAACCGCATGCTCCCGGCTCGACAAGCCCGATCCGACATCGACACGCCGTTTTCGCCTCCAACGGTCGCGCGGTCGAAGGGCAAAGCGCGAAATTATGCGGGCGTAACCTCGACCCAGCTTGACCTAAAAGATATAACGGACGTCTTCAGTACATGTGATGGGTTTGGGCGTGCCACGGAGGAATCGCCGGCTCGTCTGAACTGGTTTCTACCAATTGGTGGCGTCATTAACCTCTGGATAGAATCGAGTCTCCATGCGCGATTCCGGCCCAGGTTTCCCGTCGCGGTCCCGACCACGATCACCTTTGACCCTCTGCGCGCCCGCACTGGGACCGGCTCCAGGGGCGTTTTGGACTCCGGAACGGCGATGTGAGTTCCGCGTCTGGGCTCCCCGTAGCCAGGCGGTCACATTGAGGCTGATCCAACCCGGTCGGGCCGATCGTTTGATCGATCTTCAAGCAGTCGGCCTAGGGTGGTTCGCTCTGGAGTTGGAGGAGGTTGATCCCGGCGATCGCTACCTGTTCCGACTGTCGCCCTCGGGCTTGGAACGCCCTGACCCCGCCTCGGTTCACCAACCCCTGGGAGTTCATGGGCCTTCGGAGGTGATCGACCGTCGTTTCAGCTGGTCCGAAGCGGAGCGACGCTGGCGGGGAATCCCCCTGGCTCATTACGTGATCCTAGAGTTACATGTGGGAACCTTCACCCCCGAAGGCACCTTCGATGCCGCTATCAGTCAACTCGACCGCCTGGTTGATCTAGGGATCACCGCTGTTGAACTCATGCCGGTGGCCCAGTTTCCCGGCGAACGTAACTGGGGTTACGACGGCGTCTATCCCTTCGCGCCCCAGTCCTCCTACGGTGGCGTCGAGGGTCTCAAACGATTCGTTCAGGCATGTCACGAACGCGGCTTGGCGGTCATTCTCGACGTGGTGTACAACCACCTTGGTCCCGAAGGCAATTATTTGCGCGACTTCGGATCCTACTTCACCAACCGCTACCACACCCCTTGGGGCGACGCGATCAATTTCGACGGTCCCGACTCGGACACGGTGCGGGAATATTTTTATCACAACGCCCTGATGTGGCAAACCGAATATCGGTTCGACGCGCTCAGGCTGGACGCGGTTCATGCCATCGCCGACCTGTCGGCTTCGCCGTTTTTGGCCGAGCTCAAGGCGGTGACGGCCGCTCGCGCCACTGAACTCGGACGGCCGTTTTATCTCATCGCCGAGAGCGACCAGAATGACTCGCGGCTGATTCGTCCAGCCTCGGTTTCGGGAATGGGGCTGGACGCGGTTTGGTCCGACGACTTCCACCACGCCCTCCACGTCGCCCTGACCGGCGAAACCAGTGGCTATTACGCCGACTTCACTGCGCCGGGCGCGTGCCTGCAACGCATTTGGTCGGGGGGGTTCGCCTACGATGGTGAGTATTCGCCCTACCGAAAACGCCGGCACGGCAACCCCGCCCATGACCTGGAGCCCTTCCGCTTCGTGGTTTGTTCCCAAAACCATGATCAAGTTGGCAACCGTGCCTTCGGCGAACGTTTGTCCGTTCTGACCGACTTGGAAGGCCAGAAGCTGGCGTTAGCCGCTACTTTGTTGTCGCCCTTTACGCCGTTGCTGTTCATGGGGGAGGAGTACGGTGAGGACAACCCGTTCCTCTACTTCGTCAGCCACGGCGATCCTGACTTGGTAGAACAGGTGCGCCAAGGTCGCCGCAACGAGTTTGCCAGGTTCTCCTGGTCGGACGACATCCCCGACCCCCAGGCCTTTGAAACCTTCGAGCGTTCACGTCCCGACCCATCTAAAGGGTTGCAGGAACCAGGGGCGACGTTGGTTCGTTTCACTCGGGAAGTGTTGCGGTTGCGGCGGGATCATCCCGCGCTTCGCGGCGGCAACCCATTCCCCGACCGGGTGGACCTCGACGAGACCGGCAAGGTGTTGCGGGTTCATCGCCGCGGAGGCGGCTCGAACGGGTCCGCCTCCGCTTGGCTCTGGTTTAACCTGGGGGACCAACCCGCCGCCTTGGAATTGCCCCCGCTTGATTCCAACCCAACCATGACTCCGAATTGGCATTTCCATTTACTGCTGGATTCGTCGGCCGGGACCTGGAATGGTCCTGGCCCCGGCTTTCCCGCGCGTCTGGACGGGACGGCCGGCACGGCTGACCAGGGCTTGACGGGGTTGAGGTTGCCTTCCCGTGCGGTTCTGGTCTATGGCCAAGACGAAGCCCTAGGATCAGTGTCCCCATGAAGTTTATTTGCATTCACGGCCATTTTTATCAACCGCCTCGGGAAAACCCTTGGTTGGAGCAGGTCGAGCTTCAGGACTCCGCCTATCCGTTCCACGACTGGAACGAACGCATCACGGCGGAATGCTACGCGCCCAATGCCGTGGCACGGATGATTGGCCCCGATGGGCGAATCGATCGTCTGGTGAACAACTACGCCCGCATCAGCTTCAACTTCGGTCCCACTCTGCTGAGTTGGCTTGAACAGAAGCGGCCCGACGTTTACGAGCGGATTCTCGAGGCCGACCAAAAGGGAGCCGAACGTTTCGGCGGCCACGGTCCCGCGTTGGCTCAGAATTACAACCACATCATCATGCCGTTGGCCGACCACGCCGACAAAGTGACCCAGGTGTTGTGGGGGGTACGGGATTTTCGTCGCCGTTTTGGGCGGGATCCCGAGGGCATGTGGCTGGCCGAGACGGCAGTTGATCGCCAAACCCTAGAGGTTTTGGTCGATCATGGCATCAAGTTCACGATACTAGCCCCGAATCAAGCCGCCCAGGCCCGCCCGATTGGTTCCAGCCACTGGAACGATGTAAGTGGGGGGCGAATCGACCCCACGCGAGCCTATCTCCAGCGGTTGTCTTCGGGTCGCTCTATCGCCCTCTTCTTTTACGACGGCCCGGTGTCGCAGGCGGTCGCTTTCGAGAAGCTGTTGATGAAGGGCGAGTTTTTGGCCGGTCGGTTGCTCTCGACGCTGCGCAGCGATCACCCCGAGGGCCAACTGGTCCACATCGCCACCGATGGCGAATCGTATGGCCACCATCACCCTCACGGCGATATGGCTCTCGCCTACGCGCTGGAGGTCATCGAGTCTACCCCGGAAGTCCGTCTCACCAACTACGGCGAGTTTCTGGAACTGCACCCGCCCTCCTGGGAGGTGGAAATCTACGATAACTCGTCATGGAGTTGTGTTCACGGAGTGGAACGGTGGCGTTCCCATTGTGGTTGCAACACGGGACGACCCGGCTGGCGGCAGGACTGGCGCGGCCCGCTGCGGGAAGCGTTGGATCATCTACGCAACCGCGCCCGCGACGTGGCCCAACGTCACGGAGGGCCGCTGTTCCGCGACCTGACCGCCGCGTTCCACGACTCCTTGGACCTCGTTCACGACCGCTCCGAAGCCAACCAGATTGCCTTCCTCGAGCGTCACGCCGCCGTTCCCTTGAATCCCCAAACCATCACCACCGCGCTGAGTGTGCTGGAGATGCTTTATCAAACCCAGCTGATGTACACCAGTTGCGGCTGGTTTTTCGACGAGATCTCCGGTCTGGAGACGGTCCAAATTCTCATGTATGCCGGTCGGGTGGCCGAGTTGGCCCAGGAGATCGGCGGGGAACCGATCGACGGCCCGTTTCTGGAATGTCTGGAGCGAGCTCCCAGCAACCTGCCGCACCTCCACCCCCACGGCCGCGCGGTCTACGAAAAGCACGTGTTGCCTGCGCGGGTGAGTCTTGCGAGCCTAGCAGCGCACTACGCCATCAGCGCGCTGTTTGAGAATTACTCCGACGCAGTCCATCTGTTCTCCTATGAAATTCAGCGCGACTCGGGCGAGACTCACGAGGCTGGGCGGCTCAAACTCGGTCTGGGACGCGCCACAGTCACCTCACGCGCGACCCGCAACGCGCGATGCTTCGCCTACGCAGCCCTCTATTTCGGCGACCACAATCTTCTGGCCGGGGTGGTCGAAAGCCCAAGTGTGGAGACCTTCCAATCCTGGACCGAAGAGTTGGTCGCCGCGTTCAACGCGGCCGACACCCCGCAAGTGATTCGTCTGATCGATCGCTTTTTCGGTGAGCCGATTTATACTATTCAATCGCTCTATCGCGACGAGCAGCGCAAAATTCTCAAACGATTGATTCGTCCCGAACTTGCCACTGCCGCCGGGCAATACCAAACCCTCTACGAACAGCATCTGCCCTTGATGCGGTTTCTCAAGCAACTGGCGGTGCCACTGCCCAAGCCGCTGACGGCGACCGCCGAGGTGCTGTTCAACACCGACCTGCGTTGGGCGATGGAGGATGACGAACCGGATTTCGATTACATTCTCAATCGCGTCCGCGAAGCCTCCGAATGGGGGGTAACGCTGGATCGTCAAGAGTTGAGCCACAAGTTCAGCCGCATGCTGGCACGAGCCGCCGATCGCCTCCAGGAGCAACCTGAGTCGTTGGAGGCGTTGGAGGTGCTGGCCGGCGGACTGCGGCTGTTGCCGGAGTTGGGTTTGGAACCTACCTTGTGGAAACCGCAAAACGTGTTTTTCGACCTCGCCGGCACCCTGTTCCCGACCCAGTTGGATCGGGCCGCCGCCGGTTCGGATTCGGCCCGGGAATGGATCGACACCTTTTTTGAAGTGGGGGACCGCTTGGGAATCAACACCGACGCGCTCAGGGAACGCCGCCGCATGAGCGAATCCGAGCGTCCCACCGTGCTGGGAGTTCTCCGCGACCTGCTCCGCGACCGTGACACCCCCATTTCGACCTACCGCCTCCAGCTGCGGCGGGAATTCCCCTTCAGCGCCGCCGAAGAGATCGTGCCCTACCTCGCCGATCTGGGGATCAGTCATGTCTACGCCTCGCCGATCCTTCAGGCGCGCCCCGGTTCGCCCCACGGCTACGACGTGTGCGACCACGACCGGATCAATCCCGAGCTCGGCGGCGAAGAAGGGCTGGAGCGTCTCGCTTCCACCCTGCGCCGGCACGGCCTGGGGCTGATTCTGGATGTTGTGCCCAACCATATGGCGGTGAGTCACAACTCCAACCGCTGGTGGGCCGACGTGCTAGAACACGGCGCGAGTTCGCGCTACGCCGAGACCTTTGACATCGACTGGGAACCAGTCAATCCGTCGTTGACCCATCAAGTACTGTTGCCAGTCCTGGGTCAACAGTACGGCCAGGAGTTGGAGTCCGGACGTCTGCGGGTGGTTCAGGAGGATGGCTCCTTTTGGCTGACCTATTTTGAACACCGCTTCCCCCTGGCGCCACAGACCTACCCGCTGATCCTCTCGCTGAAAGTACCCTGGCTGGTGGATCGTTTAGGCGAGGATCACGACCACGTCTGCGAATATCGCAGCATCCTCACCGCCCTAGGGCATCTGCCGCCGCGTTGGGGACTGACCCCGGAGAAGCAGGCCGACCGCGACCGCGAAGTGGGGATTATCAAGCGGCGGATCGCCAGCCTCACGGCCGAGTGCCCCGAAGTCAAACAAGCCATCGAGGCCGCCGTGGCCGAAGTCAACGGCACGCCGGCCCGTCCCGAGTCGTTCGACCTGTTGGACCGCCTCATCAGTTTGCAATCCTACCGCCCTGCCTTCTGGCGGGTAGCAACCGACGAAATCAACTACCGCCGCTTTTTCGACGTCAACGACTTGGCCGCCATCCGTCCCGAAAACCCCCGGGTCTTCGACGCTACCCACCGGGTCTTCCTTGACCTGCTCGCCCGTGTAGTTGCCCAAGGGGTCCGGATCGACCACCCCGACGGCCTCTGGAACCCTACCGGCTACTTCCGCCGCCTTCAAATCGCCTTCGTCGCGGCCAAAATCCAACGGCTGCCCAATCCCCCCCCCCAGCGTCCCGGCGTGCCGCTCAACGTCGAGATCGCCGAAGCCTTCGAGCGCCTCCGCGCAGAGGGGGATGGACGCCCAATCCGACCCCTTTACGTCGTGGCCGAGAAAATCCTCGGCGAGGATGAACCACTCCCCAGAGAATGGGCCATCGACGGCACCACCGGCTACGACTTCGTCAACGACCTCAATGGTCTGTTCGTGGCCTCCGAACACGAAGCCCGCTTCGACGGCATCTTCAGTCGATTTATCGGAGTCCCCATGGACTTTGATGAACTTGTACGCGAGTGTAAGCATTTTATTATGAGAACTTCGATCGCCAGCGAAGTCAACTCGCTGTCGCATCAGCTGGAGCGGATTTCGGAGCGGAACCGTCACTACCGGGACTACACGCTCAACACGATTCGGGTGGCGTTGCGCGAGTTCATCGCCCGGTTGAGTGTGTATCGCACCTACACCACACCCGAGGGCAAGGTGTCGGATCGAGATCGGGGGTTTGTGGAGGCGGCGATCCTCCAGGCCAAGCGGGACAAGCCGTCGTTGCCGCCGGACTTGTTCGACTTCATCCGCGACACGGTGCTGCTGGCCAACCTCGACCGGTTCGCACCATCGGACCGGGCCGAGGTCCAGCTTTGGGTCTTGAGGCTGCAACAGGTTACTGGGCCGATCACGGCCAAAGGGATTGAGGACACGGCATTTTATGTCTATAACCGGTTTATTTCGCTCAATGAGGTCGGTGGGCATCCGCATCGCTTTGGCCTGAGTATTGCTGAGTTCCACCGCCGCAACCAGACGCGGCTCCACGACTGGCCCCTGGCGATGATTGGCACCTCGACCCACGACACCAAGAGGGCCGAGGATGTCCGCGCCCGGCTCAATGTCCTTTCCGAATTGCCGGAGGAGTGGGAGAAGGCAGTCGAGTCCTGGAGGGCGATCAACCAGCCTACCCGCTTGCGTCACGGCGGCGACGACCTGATCTCCGCCGGCGACGAATACCTGCTGTATCAAACGCTCGTTGGGTCCTGGCCCGGCGGAGGGGTCCGGGGCGAGGCTCTGGCCCGATATCGTCAACGCATCGAAGCCTACATGGACAAGGCGATCAAGGAAGCCAAGCGCCGTACCAGCTGGCTCAACCCAGTGGCCGCTTACGACCAAGCGGTGAGCCGTTTCGTCGGTGACCTGCTGGCCGACCAGCCCGACAACCCCTTTCTGGACGCCTTCGTTCCGTTCGCCGATCGGATCATGCGGTGGGGGCGGTTCAACTCGCTGGCGCAGGTGGTTCTCAAACTCACCTCGCCGGGCGTCCCTGACACCTACCAAGGGACTGAGGTTTGGGACGACAGCCTGGTTGATCCTGACAACCGCCGCGCGGTCGATTATCACCACCTGCAGCGGCAATTGGCCGAAATTCGCAGCCTGGAGGCCGACCCCAACCCGCAACGGCTGATCCAGGCGATTTCCAGCTGGCTCGACGCCGGCGACCCACGGCTCAAACTCTTCATCACCTCCCGATTGCTTCACCTTCGTCAGCGGTTCCGCGGACTCGACGCATTCGACTATCGACCGCTGCAACCCGATCATCCCCTTGGCCGCCTTGTCTGCGCGTTTCGCCGCGTCGGGCCGGGGACTGAACTGCTCACCGCTGCCTGCATCCGCCCGGTTGCCGCCACCCGGCGGCTCGGCGTGGAGACCGCGCCCGTCGGAACTCAGGTTTGGAGCGATCTGACGTTGGACCTTGACACGCCTGCCCCGTCCCGATGGCGTGATCTCATCACCGGGCGCGTCCTCAATGCAGAGCTCGCGCCAAGCTCGACCCAGGCTGGATCGCGAAATCCCAGCGAACCGCGGGTCCGACTCCGAGCAGCCGACCTTTTTGCCGTCTTGCACGTGGCGGTGCTGCAGGCGGAGTCGTCGAAGTCGGAGGAATAACGTCGATTGGGCCAAGTCCATCATCCGTTCCCAACCCTGTTCGTGACCTTCGAAGTTCCTACGTCGGAACGCCTCTCATGGCGATTGCGATTGACGAACTGCACGACCTGATTGATCGAACGCTGGAGCCTTGGTCGTTCCGGCTCGAGACCGGCGAGGATTACAAGACGCCGCCGTTAGACGTGCGACGCTACCATCACCGAGCGGTTCGAATCAGTTGGGTGCCCTGGTTAGGACGAGGGCGTTCAGTAGTGGCGCTGATTCGCCAACCGCCCGACCTCAAGGCCGAACCAAGGGACCATCATCGTTTGCTGGAACGTGTGGCCCGCGCAGTGACGACACGTTTCCCTCCCTCGATGGGATCGGTTGTCGGTTTGGTCGTGATCGTGTTGACCGCCGAACCGATCGCTCCCGATGAGGAGGACCAGCTCAAGGAGGTTCGCTTGGATCTGCCACGCAGCCGGGTCGTGCCGTTGGGGTTGATCCGGCTCAACCTCGTTCAAGAGGCGATGGCCACGGCTCACCGCGACGGCCCCGCGGGGCTTTTTCCCGAAGCCGGCGCGTTGGCCGAAGCGTTCTCGCGGCGGTTTGGTCGCTTTTTAGGTCGCCTTCCTTTAGAATGACCGACCCGAGCAAGTCGGTACGCCTGGGACCAACGAACTTCCGCCGGGCTCCGGCTTTCCAACGGAGAGGGAATCGGCTAGGATTAGTGAGACCAAGTCCGAGTGCGTATTGATCCCGCGCGAACCTTTGCGCTTGCAATCGGGTCCAACTAGGACCAAGCGGGTTCAACGCGGTGGATCGGTCCTAGGTCTGGTTCCAGGGCCTTGTGGCGGAACTGGCAGACGCGCTGGATTTAGGTTCCAGTGCCCGAAAGGGCGTGGGGGTTCGACTCCCCCCGAGGCCATCGACGAATCCGCTTGTATGAATCAGCGTGGTGCGGGAACACCTTTGATCCAGAGTGTGCCCCGAGGTTGTGGATCTGGCGAGTGAGCCGGTCGGTCTGTCCATCAACCGAGTTTTCCCTGACAACGCCTTCCCATCGTGGAACGAGACGAGACGATGAGCCAGGCCAAAACCGGGTTTCTTGGGCCGTTGGAGGCGGTGGATTCCTGCTGTTGGCGCATCCCCAAAACTTATCGTGCCGACATGCGGGTGGAGGGATTGATCTTCGCTGATGCAGACATGATTGGTCAGATTCGCCAAGACCAGGGTCTCGAACAGGTGGTCAACGTCGCCACGCTGCCGGGGATTCAGAAGGCCAGTTTGGCGATGCCGGACATTCATTCCGGCTACGGCTTCGCCATTGGCGGGGTTGCGGCCACCGACCCGGAGCAGGGAGGGGTGATCTCGCCCGGTGGCGTCGGCTACGACATCAACTGCGGCGTCCGTCTGTTGCGTTCCAACCTGACCTGGGATGAACTCAAACCCCGCATCCGGGACCTGGTGGACAAGCTGTTCGAACATGTGCCCACTGGCGTGGGCCAGAGCGGTAAATATCTGTTCGACAAGCCCAAACTCAAGAAGCTCATGGAGCAAGGCTCGAAGTATGTGGTCGATAAGGGCTTCGGCGTGGCCCGCGACCTGGATTTCACCGAGGCCGGCGGTTGTCTCGACGACGCCGACCCCGACCGGGTTTCCGACCGCGCCTACACCCGAGGTTACGACCAGTGCGGCACCCTCGGCTCGGGCAACCACTTCCTGGAAGTTCAAGTCATCGACCGCATCCTCGACCCCGAAGCTGCCGAAGTCATGGGGCTGGCCGAAGGGATGGTTACCGTCTTGAACCACTCCGGCTCACGCGGCCTGGGCTACCAGGTGTGCGACGACCACCTAGCGATGTTCCGCGACGCTCCCAAACGCTATGGCTTCACCTTGCCCGACCCTCAATTGGCGTGCGCTCCGATCCAAAGTCCCGAGGGCCAAGCCTATCTGGGCGCGATGCGGGCGGCGGCCAATTACGCCTGGTGTAATCGCCAGTTGTTGACCCATCAAGCCCGCGAAGTGTTTCGGATGGTCTTTGGAAAACGCTGGGAGTCGCTGGGTTTGGACCTGGTGTACGACGTAGCGCACAACATCGCCAAGTTCGAGCGTCACCACGTCAATGGCGTCGAGAAACTGGTTTGCGTCCACCGCAAGGGGGCGACCCGCGCCTTTCCACCAGGTCACCCAGAGGTTCCCCCACCCTACCAGGCGATTGGTCAGCCGGTCATCATCCCCGGTAGCATGGGAACCGCCTCGTGGGTTCTGGCCGGTCAAGCCGGTAGCATGACCCGCTCGTTTGGCACGAGTTGCCACGGCGCGGGCCGAGTCATGTCCCGCACCAAGGCGGTGCGATTGGCCGCTGGCCGCCGGATCGACCAAGAACTCGACGCCCAGGGAATCATCGTCCGCGCCCGCGGCCACAAAGGACTCGCTGAGGAGCAACCCGCGGCTTACAAGGATGTCGATCAGGTGGTCAATGTGGTGGATCACGTCGGGATTTCCAAGAAAGTCGCTCGGTTGCGTCCCGTGGGGGTCATTAAGGGGTGAGGAACCCGTCTCTTCTCCGGCCAAGCGTCAACCGTTGCGTCGCCGCGGGTCCCCGATGGTGAAGCGATCGCGCCGAAACGGCCCTTGCCGATCCGTGGCCGTTCTCTAAAATAGTTACGTCAATGGGCTCGACTTGTTTGGGGAATGGTGTAACGGTAGCACGCTTGACTCTGGATCAAGTAGTCTAGGTTCGAATCCTAGTTCCCCAGTTCGTGGCTCAGGCTCAACCCAACCTGAGAAGCTAATCGCATCCTCCTTCGGTCGTTTCCATTCTGAATTAACAAGCCTCTTTAAATCTCTTCTCACTTATCCCCAAACCGCCGTGAGTCCTGGGATGCTGGTGCTCGACCACCCTTCCGTTGAAAACAGGAGGTCGCTCTTCTCGAACTCCACCTTGAGGGCCAAAGTTTGCCTTTCGTGGGCTCATCTCATCGATTCAACCAAGGTCAGAGAAGATCAGGTCACCAGCTGTTGGGAAATCGAATTTGCCCACTGTTCTGGATGCGGACAATCCGGGTGATTCCCGACAAGCGAAGGCGAAGGAAGGTGAAGGTTTTCCGCTTGCACTCCTCTCGGATGACACATCCGTTATCTAGAAAACTATCTCGAAAACCGTCTCAAAGGTTCAGAAGCACTCGATTCACTATGAAACCCTCGTTCCATTCTCTTTGACGCGCGGTCACGTGGAAGGACCAGGTTCAATCCGTGCTGGACCATAAGAGACTACCAGTTGAGCTAGAAAATCGGACTTAAGAATCTTTTTAAGATTTGAGTTTTCGCTTTCTGGTGGAGTTCCTTGGCGTGTTACACTGTCCGCAATGGACATTTCCTGGATCGCATCAGGCCGCTACGGAGGGTTTGGATCCTCCAAGCATGTCGAGGAACTGCGTCTCATGGTGCGTCGTTGGATCGCCTCGCGGATGAGTCGGATCGAGGCGTCGGGCATTCGCAAGGCGTTCGAGTTGGCCCAGGGTCTCGCCGACCCGATCGATCTGTCGATCGGTTTGCCCGATTTCGACGCCCCCGAAGAGGCCAAGGAGGCGGCGATCCGCGCGGTGCGGGCAGGCCACAGCCGCTACACGCTCACCCAGGGCTTGCCCGAGTTGCGGGAACGGCTGCGTGAGGAGGTGCGGACCCGGTTGGGTCAGCCCGAGCGGGAGTTGATGGTCACCTCCGGAAGCGCCGGCGGCTTGACTTTAGCGCTGTGCGCCACCGTTGAACCGGGTGATGAGGTCATCATTCCCGATCCCTACTTCGTCATGTACGTCAATCTCGTGCATCTTGCGGGTGGGACACCTATCTTTGTGGATACCTATCCCGATTTCCGACTCGACCCTGATCGAATCCAGGCTGCGCTGACGTCTCGAACCAAGTGCCTCATTCTCAACTCGCCCAACAATCCCACGGGGGTGGTGGCTGGAGCCGAGGAACTGCGGGCGATCGTGGACCGCTGCCGCAAGGCGGGGGTGCTGGTGCTAAGTGACGAGGTGTATCGCTCGTTCTGTTTTGATGGTCCCTGCGTCTCGCCGGCGGAGTTCGACCCCAACGTTCTGGTGATCGACGGCTTTTCCAAAAGTCACGGCATGACCGGCTGGAGGTTGGGCTTCGCACATGGTCCCGCGGCTCTGATCGCCGAGATGGCCAAACTCCAACAGTTCACGTTCATCTGCGCGCCGAGTTTGGTGCAACACGCTGGTTTGGCCGCGCTTGAAGCTGACCTGTCAGCTCACCTCGCCACCTCCAAGGCGCGACGCGACCGCGTCGTGGCGGCGTTGTCCCATGACTACGAGTTGACGCCCCCCGGTGGAGCGTTCTACGCCTTTCCTAAGATTCCCAGTCGGTTCGCTTCGGCCACGGAGTTCGCCGCCGAAGCAGTTCGCCACCGCCTGTTGATCATTCCTGGTTCGGTGTTCAGCCGTCGCGACACCCACTTCCGGCTCTCGCATGCCGTCCCAACCGAACGCTTGGAGCGGGGTCTGGAGGTTCTTCGTTGTTTAGCGCGGGCGTAACCGTGTCGCGGTCGTCCCACGCAAAGTAAAGGCATGTACGATCTCTCGTAAGCGGATGAGATGAGGGAAGCGGGCTCTCTCGATCGAAAGCTCCAAACGCATCTTGGATCGCCGACTCATGGACAGTTCCGACGTCAATCGTTCCGGCGAACCGCCTCATAAGCTCCAGGATACGGTTCCGGAAGACGATCCGACCCGCCTGGAACGCAAATTGGAGACCGTGACGGTTGTGACGGAGCGCGCGGGGCAAAACCCGCCGCATGTGATCCGCTGGGATCGCTTCCGCCTTGAAAAGGTCGAGGGGCTGGCACTAGACGGTTGGGCGATCCGCCATCGCGCGGTGGACGAAGTCAACAACCAACCATGCAAGGTTTACGATCTGAGTGAACTCAAACGACTGGGCGGCTCTTCGACCTCCAGTTGGGTGGCTCGTTTGACTTTGGCCGCAAGGTTGGATCATCCTCGCATTCGCAAAGTCTTGGCGTGGGAATGGAACCGAACCCCGCCCTACGTGGCGCTTGCTCAAATTGACGAGGCCAAAACCGACTCTCCAACTCCTCCTCCCTCGCAGGCGTTTCTGCCCGCGTTCCCTTTTGAAATCAGGTTGGCTCATGCTCGGGGCATCTGCCAAGCGTTAGCGGACGGACACGCCTTGGGACTGACCGTTGGCTCAAACGCCCTCAGACGCCTTTCGCTGCGAACCGGCCGGCTTGACTTCACACGCCTGGATGAGTTCGGCGTCACCCGGTCGCGTTGTTCGTTCAACCTCGACGACCAATCGAAGCGCTCCTGCCCACCCGAGGAGACGCTCAACTGGCTTCAACCCATGTTCGACACCGCCGTGATCGATCGAGCCGACGCAATCGCTGAGGATCTCCTTGCCTTGGGTGAGTGTCTGTCCGTTTGGCTGCACGATGACAAGGCGGTGTGCGTCATGGCGGCCCGTCTGGTCCAGAGCGATCCTCATCTGAGGCCGGCAGTGGCGACGGTTGTGGAATTGTTGGAGCAACGTTTGGACGAATATTGGCGCGAAATCGCCGAGCGGTCCGGTCGTGGCGTCCTGCACGCGAGCACGCGCCGATCTTGCACCCACTCCGACTCCATCGCAAGACGCGACCCTACACGGGTCCGGGGATTCGATGTGGGTGACACTCTGGGCCGCTACGAACTGCTTGAACGTTTGGGAAGGGGAGGGATGGGGGTCGTCTTCAAAGCGCGAGATTTAGGGGACGGCTCCACGGTGGCCCTCAAACTAATTCGTCTCGACTTGGCATATGGCGGGGCGTCGGGCCGCGAATCCTGGGGAGCAATTCGTGCCCGGTTTCGTCGCGAGGCCCGTCTGCTGGCCGAATGCAATAATCCTCATGTGGCCCGCCTCTTGGAGTTCAACGAAGATCAAGGCTGCGCCTATCTAGCTTTGGAGTTTGTGGATGGCGAGAACCTGGGAGATCTGATCGAACGCGAAGGACGGTTGCCCGAAGCCCTCGCTTTGGAGATTGCTTTGGGAATCACCCGGGGTTTGGAACCGGCTCACCAACGAGGTATCATCCATCGCGACCTCAAGCCGGACAATGTGTTGTTGACCCGCACGCAGCCTCGGCAGGTGAAGGTCATCGACTTTGGCCTGGCGCGCCGCGAATGGGATGGAGAATCCAATCAACTCACCCTCAGCGGGATGATCGTGGGAACCCCACGATATATGTCTCCTGAACAATGCGACGCCGGGGCGTTGACCGTTCGTTCCGACGTTTACTCGATCGGTGTGACGCTGTATCAAATGCTGACGGGCCGACCACCGTTCGAATCCGCCTCGTTGGCCGGATTGATCACGCTGCATCGTCAGGCTGATCCCCCGCCGTTGGAGGAACGCGCGCCGGAGACCAGCGAGGCTACCCGGCGGCTAGTCGCAGCGCTCCTGGCCAAACGACCTGAGGACCGGCCCGCCGACGCTGGGACGGTCGCCCATCTCATTGAAAGGATCCTCCGTGGTCAAGAGGTGGTCGTTCTCCATCCTCGAATGCCGCAAACCGATCCTCGGAATGTCGTTTCGGTTCGGTTCACGTGGACCCTGAAATCGAACCCACGGGCGCTTTGGCCACTGGTTTCCAACACCGAGCGTCTCAATCGCGCGATCGGTCTGCCAGCGGTGGAATTCGGTCCGGTGGGGCGACGCGCTGACGGAAATCCCGCGGGCGTGGGGCAGCGTCCGGCTCAAGCTCGCAAGTTCGGCCTCATCTTACGCTGGACCGAGACCCCCTTTGAATGGGTTGAAGGGCGGCGAATGGGCGTCCTGCGCGAGTTCGTCTCCGGACCGTTCGTCTGGCTCACTAGCCTGGTCGAACTCACCCCAGTCGGCTTGGGGACCGAATTGTCTCACACCATCAGCTACCTTCCGCGAACCCGTCTGGGACGATGGCTTGGACGTTTCGAGGTGAACGTCAACACCCGTCGAAACCTCGATCGAGTTTACCGCCGCATCGACGCCGCGCTTCAAGGTGAGTTGGCGAACCAGGATTCCCGGGATCCCTTTGAACCCGTTCAACCCATGACGACGAAACAACGGGCAGAGTTGGATCGGAGGTTGGATCGTCTGGTCGCTCTGGGGATCAATCCCCGAGTGGTTGAGCGGCTTGGCGAACTGATCGCTTGGGGATCGGCTCAGGATTTGGCGCGGATTCGTCCCCTAGAATGGGCCGCCCGCGCCCAGCTGCCTCCGGAGGCCGTTCTAATTGCGTGTCTTCACGGCATCCGACAGGGGATCTTCCAGATGCGTTGGGACGTGATCTGCCCCGTCTGTCGCGTCGCCTCGGAGTCGCGTCAGACCCTCCGCGAACTTCACGACCGGGAAACCTGCCCCGCCTGCCGTTCCGAATTAGCGATCGATTTTTCCTCGAGTGTCGAAATGATCGTCAAGGTGCATCCAGATCTCAGGACCACCGACTCAGCCACCTACTGTTTGGGCGGTCCCGCCCATTCGCCCCATGTGGTGGCACAGATTCTTCTGGAGCCCAGGGAGTCTTTCGAGCTCCATCTGGACTTGGAACCCGGACGTTATCGCTTGCGGTTTCGGAGCGGCTCCACCCAACGCGGTGATTCTGATTCACAGGTCCAACCCCGGCCAGACGCCCGAGACCCGTTGGGATCCGCCCAACCGGCGACGTGCCTCGATCCTCAAGAGTTCCTGCCAATCGGGTTGGATTGGACCTACGAGTTTTGGGTTTGGTCCGATCACGCCCCGACAACGAGTTGGAGTTTTCGGACCGCGCGTGGTCCTCAGCCGAATTGGCCCGAGGCATTGCGCACGGGTGGTCAAGTGCTGGCAATTCACCACGATTCCCCCCACGAAGCGTTGATTCGAGTGGAACGCGTGGCCCGTCGAGAGGACGCGCTGACCGCGGCCCGTTTGGCCTCTCATCCGGTCTTCCGCCGACTTTTCCCCACCGAAGCGTTGGAGCCGGGACGGCTCATCCCGGTAGAGTCGATTTGTCTGTTGGCGGCTCGTTTCCACGAATCGACCACCGACGGTGATCGTGAGCGTGAACAAGAAAGGTACCACGAATTTCAACAGTTTCTTGAATGGTTACAAGCTCAGGTGGAAGAAGAGCAGGGCGTGTTACTCAAAACGTTCAACGACGGCGCCTTGGCCGTGTTCGACTCAGCGGCCTCCGCAGTGAGGACCGCGCTCAAGATCCACGGCTCAGGCCGCAATACAAGGACGCACGGACAGACCCTCACAAGCGGTTGGACCAATCGGCTCGGAATTCAGGTGGCGCTGCATCAGGGGCCGGCGTGGGCGGCCACTCTCGATGGCCGACTGGATTACTTCGGCGCGACGTTAAAAATGGTCGATCGGATCTGCGACTTGGCGGCCCCCGGCGAGATCTGGTTCACCTCCGCGCTGTTCCGCGACCCAGACGTCACCAACGTCTTGAGATGGCGACGCATGGAGGCGCAAATCGTGATGTCTCCATCTAAAGACGTGGGGATGTCGGTTCATCGAATTCGACCTAGTGAGCATCCCGAGGATCCCTCGGAGATGGATTTTTAGTAGGCGATCGGTCGCGGAACGGATCCCGGATCCAATCCAACCAGCGACCCACCCGGCATCCGCGATGGAAGTCGAGCGAGTCGCTGGTGTTGGGTTCTGATCCAAGGACGGTGGAAGTTCAAGCAATTGCCGACCACATCAGTTCCGGCCGCCCGCTCCACGGTCCTCCTCGCCGAACATGCCCATAAAGTCCATCATGGTGCTCTTGCTCTTCTTGCCGTTTTCCTGGAGTTCGCGGTAATAGGATTTCTTCATTTCGATGCGATTGGGGTCGGAACCATCGTTGGCGGCCTCGCGAATGATGATCCGGCCATCGGCGGCCAAGAGGAACGCGATGGGAGGCAGTTCAAAGGTCGGCGGGAGCCGGTCGCCCAGGTCAGGCATGGCAACCGACCCGCCGAAGCCGTCGAGCATCAGCTTGTCGCTTGCGAAGTCGATCGGGACGGTTTGGACCTCCACCGTGTCGCCACTGTAGTCGGCGTAGCGGGTACGTTCCATTTTGCCTACGATCTCACCAGGCGCAGCGTTGAAGTCGCGGACGATTGTCACACCGTAGGACTCATCCCACAACGAAAGCTGGTACGTCATGGCGTCCTTGCGGTCGCGTGGATTGCCGCTGACCGGCGCGGCTCCAAGAAGGTGGATAGCCAGGTCGGCGGGAACGGTGATCGGATCGGTCGGTTCGCTCCAGTCGCTGAAAAGTTCAAGCGAGGCGGTGTCCACGCCGGGCAAGACATCCTCGCGTCCATAATTCGGGTTGTAAAGGACGACGCGAATTCGGTAGCGATAGGTGGTTTCGGGATCGACAGAGGTATCGAGGTATCGAACCATGACCGTTTCTTGGTCGGACTTGGGATAGTTAGCCGCTTGGTCCAAGCCGCCCATACCCATCGTCCCCATACCACTTGACATGTTCATGCCAGGTCCGCGGTCGTCCATGCCGTCCATCATGCCGAGCATCGAACCGCCGCCGGGTCCGCTCATCATCCCTCCAGGACGGCCGCCGCCCATCATCATCCCTGCCGAACCCATTGCGCCGCCGGGTCCGCTCATCATCCCTCCAGGACGGCCGCCGCCCATCATGAGGCCCATGCCGGCCATCATGCCGCCGTAGCCCATGCCGAGATTCTGGTTGTTCTTGGGGAGGGTCTTGGCCTCGTCGGGGACGAGTTCGCCGGGTTCCGAACCGACCCAGAACCCCACTCGCAAAAAGGGCAGGCGATCGACGAGGGTTCCGGTCAGCCGCACGCTCGGGTCGGAGAAATCGACATCTTCTTCGGGGAGATTGTCGGTCACACGACGATTGCGTTCATTGTCTACCAGTTGCCAGTTAGACCAGGTACCGTCCAGGCGTAGCGCCTGGCGTTGAACTTGAACTTCCTTGTAGTTGGGATACGCCATGCTCTTTTCAATCTTGAGTGCGTTCGCCCACAATTCGCGTTGTTGATCATTGTCGAACAACGCGGTCAGCACGACCCAGCGTAAGCCTCGCAGTTCCTCTTTGTAGCTTTTGGGCGGGCCGGCTGGCTCGGGCGTGGCATTGTCGCCGGCGTTGTTCTCAGCTTTCTTGAGGTCGGCCCGGGAACCACTGGTGAAGCGGTTGGCGCGACGTTCTTGGTCCCGACGTTCGGCCTCTTCGCGTTCTCGTTTCTGGCGGGCCGATTCGGTGGCACCCGAGGCGCCGGGCATACCGATCATGCCACTGCCGGGGCCACCCATGCCGTCCATGCCGGCCATCATGCCGCTGGACCCCATCATCCCGGGTCGTCCACCGACTCCGCTGGAACGGGGACGGCTGGATTTCTTCTTTTCTTCCTCTGCCTTTTTGGCCGCTTCCGCTTCGGGGTCGATCTCAATGCGGTTGCCGCGGGCATCGAGGGCGTAAACCCAGGCTCCACCGCGTCCTGCAGCGCCCCGTAATTTCGTGGGCGGGATCACCTTGAGGTTGTCCCGCATGACCCCCGCGCCCGGCTCCTGGACCAGCCAGGGCCGCGGAACTTGGAAATCGGCGGCGGTCACTTTGACGGATTCGCGTTTCTGAAACTTCTCTTCAAATCGCGCCTGTTCGTTATCCACCCCGTTTTCGACGGTAATCGCTTCGAGAACTTGTTCATCATCTTGATCTCGATTGAGATTGGTTTGAGCTTGAATAGCGGCTTCTTTCACTTCGTCGGGCTTAATGGGAAACTTTTCTTTACTCAAAGCGAGGAAGGACAACGTAATAAAGGTGGCGCAGCCTACTCCCACGGCCACTTTCTCGCCGTGACTGAGAGCGAACGATTTGAAGCCTTCGACGAATTGGTTGGCCATTTGCGGGACTCTCCAGGATGATTTGAAGACAAACCGGCCCGACGACAAGGCGGGCAGATCGGACGGTTTGGTTTGTTAAGGGTTTGCTGAGGAAGGGCAGTGGGTGGAAGCGTCCGGCGGTGTCATCCGTGGTCGGTTGAGTCACCGCCGGATTCAAGGTGCGGTCCAGGTTCCACGTAGGATTACTGGTCGGCCTGGTCGTCGGTCGCGGTCGTCGCGGCGGTCGAGGCAGCCGATTGCGCGCTTGGGTCGGGCGGCTTGTTGTAAAACCGTGCCTGACCGTAGACGCTCACCTGGACGATGTCGTAATAGGGGTCGAACACGCTGATGGTTGTCTTTTTCTTGGCCTCCTCCTCGCGCTTTTGCCGTTCCTTCTTTTGGTCAATGCTACGGATGTCGGTTCCTTTGGAAACGGCGGTGCCTTGGTTGCCCATGCCTCCCATCATCATGCCGCCCATCCCCATCCCGGGCATCATGCCGCTCATCATGCCAGGGCGTCCGCCTCCCATCGCCCCCATCATCTCCATGTACGACTCCATGTCGCCACCCATGCCCATGCCGGGACCACCCATCATACCCATCATGCCCATCATGCTGGACATGCCCGACATCATACCGCCGCTGCCAGCGTAGCCGAAGTAGTTGCCAAAATTGATCTGTTGATTCTTTTCCGGTTTGACGACCCGGGCGCGGGGCTTGGACTGTTCGAACTCCATGACTCGAATCGTCATTGGGCTATTACGCAAAGCGCAGAGGAAATCCACCACCTTGTCCTGCTTGATGAGAACCGACATGTAAACCGGAACGATCTGGAACATCTCGGTTTGACTATCGACGTAGTAAATCTTGTCGGGGGTGGTGGAGCCTCCCGGACCCATGCCGCTCATCATGCCAGGGCGTCCGCCTCCCATGGCGGCCATGCTTTCCATCATGCTCTCCATGTCCGCGCCGCCGGACATACTCATGCCGCGATCGCCCATGATGCCGCCGGTCGTTTCCTGCTCGACTTCGTCCTCTTTGGGATTCTTGAACTCGATTTGGACCAGTTCGATCCCTTGGGCCAGCGAGATTTGGTCTTGAGCGGACGCATTAGCGACATTCAGTTGGTTGATCTGCTTGAGCGCCGCTTCGTCCCAAGTCTTGGCACCTTTGTTGACCTCGGCGACCACATCCAACAAGACTGACTGAATCCAGAGCTTCTCTTGCGCTGCCCAAACTTCGGGAAGTTTGGGAGGTGTTGAGGGGTTGAAGTTCACCGGCTGGATCAACTGCTCGACCGGAGGCGCTGAAACGACGCCTTCACCGGTTTCGTAGTTGAACGGATTGAAGCGGGGATAGACTTCCTGATCCACGAACTTCCGGTAATTTTCGGTGTAGGTGTTGATCGCCAGTTGGACTTCGGCCTCGGAAGCGATCTCCTCGTCGGGCCACTGGCGTCCCCAGCTACTGAATTGCTCATGCACCAGTTCGGGCCAACGCAGCAGGGGAACCTGGCGCTCGTAGAGCTTGCGCCAAACTGCTTCCACTTCGGCCTTGAGCTGAGCTTTGCGGTCGATCACGATCGGCTTATATTCATGGTTGATAACCCGACCACTCCGGAATTTCGCAACCCCTTCCTTGGCCGACTTGATAGCCGCTTTTTGCTCTTCGGCCTCTTTTTGGATGGTGCCGGCGACCGAGAAGTAGGCGGCGATCGGTAAAAGTGAGCCGATGCCGACGGCAATCCAAAATCGATACTTGATCATCTGGGCGAGGATTTCTTTGACTTGATCCATGTCGCGGGACTCCGATCATCGCGTCCCTCCGGGGTTCAAGATCCCAAGCAAGCAGGGGAAGTGAGGGGGGGAGGAGACGCGGTCAGGGGGAGGAATCGAACCGAGTTGGTCGGTGTTGTTCGAGGGCGGGGCGAATCACTGGAGGTGAGGGTTCGGACCCGACGACAACGCCCGACGGATCCGAACGGGTTGATAGGAATCCGATTTGAGTCGGGACCAGTCGAATCACTCCATCGGAGTCTGTCCTCCCTCGGTCGAGCCGGCTTGAGTGGGAGGTTGGGAGGCGGCAGGTTCGGTTGGGGGAGGCGTCGGGCCGCCTGGGGGGGTTGCTTCCACGGCCGATGGGTTTTGGCTTGGAGCGGCTCCCGCCTCGGCGGCCTTGGCTTCAACCGCGTCGGCCAGCTTCTTCAACTGTTCTTGCGCTTTGGCTTCGACTTCGGCGGCAACTTCCTTCGAGGTGTTTTCGATGTCTTCTTCGGAGACGGTCTCCACTTGACCGGGTCTGCGTTTGGCCTCGGCGATCATCTTGCGAATCTCGTTGAGGTCTTTGGGGGGAGTCCCCTCAGTGATTGGCTTCCAGGCGAACTGGATGAGGAAGTCGGTGCGGGTGAGGTATTGGACGCTGCTGTCATCCTTCTTAGTGGCTGGGCCCATCATGCCCATGCCGGGCATCATGCCGCCCATCATGCCGGGTCGTCCGCCTCCCATGCCGCCCATGCTTTCCATCATGCTCTCCATATCCATGCCGCCCATGCCCATCCCGGGACCACCCATCATGCCGGCAGAACCCATCATGCCGGCGGAACCCATCATGCCCATCCCGGGACCGCCGCCCATCGCGGCCATCATGCCGCGTCCGCCATCCTCGCCCATCATGCCGGCCATGCCGGTGGTGGGAGCCGAGGCGCGTGGCAACAGGAATTGGGCCACGTTCATGTTGGACAAGCCGTTATTGGCGATCGACTTGTCGCCGGTCCATTTGAGGTCGCGGTTGAACCAGGCGAGGACGTAGTGGGAAAAACCGAACTGCCGCAAGTCGGGATCTTCGGCCACCTTGTCGAGTCGCACCTTGAGGTACTCCAGCGGGCCGTACATCATTCGCTTGCCGGGCGGCAGTTTGCGTTCTTCGGCGTCGGGGTAGGGGTTGTAGTGGTGGCCGACGATCTGGACCACCCAGCCGGGGGTGTCCTCCAATTCGTTGACCTTGTCCACGGGATGCATCAGTCGTTTGAAGTTGGGTTTGACCAGGTCGAACCATTCGGTTTTGATCGTTTCCCGCCAGACCGGGTGGACCTCGTCGATGTGGAGGCGGGTCATAGCGATCTTGCGTTGGTCGTTGGGGTTGTTGGGGTTGAGACCATACTCGGCCACTGGGTCGGGCAGCATCCGATTGAGTTTTTCAAGGAAGCGTGGCCAGAGGTCGATGTCGGTGGTCTCGGCGGTCAACAGTTCGCCTTGCCCCTTAACCGCTTTCCAGGCAGCGACCGCCTGATCAAACTCGCTCTGCAGCGTGTTGCCGGTTTGGGCCACCGACTTGGCCTGCGCCACGGCATCCTTGAAAGGTTGAGCCGTCACCGTCCGCCAGTCGTTCCAATCCCCTAGAAAGAGCACGAAGAAGCCCATTGTCAGCAGCGACGCGGCCGCCAGCATCCAGGGCTTTTTGCGCCGGATTTGCTTAGCTTGCTGGATTTCGGTGGGCAACAGGTTGGTTCTGAGCAGGGCCGCGTCGAGACCCTGGACCGCCAAGCCGTAGGCCACCGCGAATGACGGCACGTTTTCGACGAATAGCGGTTCGTTCACCACATTGGCGCCGGCGAGCCGCGAAAACCGTTCGACCTTCTCGATCTCCAGTTGCAAGTTCTGTTGGAGGAACTTCTGGAGGCCCGGCAGCTTGAAGCCGTTACCGAGCCCCAGCACCTTGACGATCTTCGAGCCGCGGTTGACGCTCGAATAGAACGCAATCGAGCGGTTGATATCGTTGGCGAACGCCTGGAAGGTGTCGCGCATCGCGGTGAAGACCGCCTTGGGGTCAGGCGCTTTAGTGGCGTTCTTCTTGGTATGTTCCGCCTTGGCGAAGGTGAGTTTCATCTCCTTGGTCAGCGCCCGGGTGAAGGTGTTGCCACCAATCGGCAAGGCGCGTTGCCAGATTTTCTGGCCGTCAGAGATGATGAGGTCGGTGTGGTCGGCCCCCATGTCGATGACCAGGATCGCCCCCTCTAATGCCGGGCTTTCCATTATGGAGCCGGTTTCGCCCACTGCGCCGATGCCCAGACGGTCAAAGGCGAGGAAATTGAACAGGGCAATCGGGTTCATCTGAACGATGTCGGCCTCGATCCCGGCCAATTTGAGCGGGGTGAGGACTTTGTGAACTTGCTCGCGCTTCATGGCGAACAAGCCGACTTCGGCGGTGGTGTAATCCTCGGTGTCTTGACGATCGCCGATTTGCTGGTAATCCCAGACAACTTCTTCCAGCGCGAAGGGAATTTGTTGCCGGGCCTCGAACTTGACGATGTCGGGAATGCGTTTGGGCTCGACCGGCGGCAGCTTGATGAATTTAACGAGGCCCGCCTGACCCGTAACGCCTAGGACGATCTTGCATCCTTTGAGGTCGTTGCGTTCCAGAAAGGTCTTGAGGGCGTCGTTGAGAAGCTCGTCGGCGTCGGCGTCGGGCTGGCTGAGGATTTTGGGATACTCAATGTAATCGAACGCCTCGGCCTCAATGGTTTCCGGCGTTTCGCCCGGAACCACCTTCAGCGCTTTGAGGGCGGCCTGGCCCAGATCGAGTGCCCAGACCGGTTGAATCTTGGCCATGCGAACGCGCTCCGAAGAGGAATGCCAGGGATCGGACGAGATCGATACGGATCGGAGAAGAAGGTCAACGCCACGACGCAGTGCTTGACCACGACGAAATCGCGGGCCGGATCCTTCACCTTCGGAGCCGGCCGAACAGGGCGAAGGAACACGTCGAGCGGAAAGCCCGCGGGGCAATGCGAACGCCGAGAGGGAACGAATCAGGCAAACAGGGAGGACGCGGAGAACCGGTAAACTCGGCTCCACGAAAACACCAACCCCGCTTCGCCCGAACAGGCGGTGAGCGGTGGGTTGGTGGAGGAGGGGAGAGAAGAGGTGGACGGGTTCCCATTCCTAAGGAATCAATGGATTCGCCATCTGGGACCGCCGGACGCAAAGCGCCCCCGGCGAAACCTCAAACGCGAACCACACACCAGATAGACGTACCATACCGCCACTCGGTTCCCAAATTTCCTCACCACTCGGTTCCCAAATTTCCTTTCCTTAGGACCTCGACGAGGGCCGTTCGGCGGGGACTCCTACGCTGGGACGCATGTTTCGTCGCAACGTCCGTTTTATCCCAACGCTTCGTCGAAACGAGCCAAGGCGAATCCGCGGTTTAGTCCGTGTCACCCCTCTGTCTCCCTGAAGCCCAGTCGTGTAAAATGCGAGCAGAATCAAGCGGGGGCGATCAAAGCAGCACTGGGATGGACCGGGTCCGCATGCCCGCTGGCGCAAAGTGATCTGTTCCGTGCCCGATGTGTCGAGGCTCGTCGATCTTTTCTTAGAGCGACGGAGTGGTTTGCGAGTGGAGACGACTCAGCGATGACCGCGTCCGATCTCCCGGCTGCTCCGTTGGGTTCCTCCTCGCAACGCGGACGTCACGGCGCATCAAACAACCTCACCTCCCGCCGTTCGTTCGATCCGTCCCCTCCTGTCCGATCGCCCCGTCCCGATCCGTCGTTGGCGATGCCAATGCTCCTCCGCGCCCGCTGGCTGCGACCCGCATGGGTGGTGGTCGCAATCGAGGCGGTGGTCGAATCGCTCCGCTGGGGATTGACCAGTGCGGGATGGCTGGCGACTGGACTCGGCTCGGCTCATGCCTGGCTCAGCATCCTCGGACACCTAACAGCTGCCGGGGCTGCCGCTCTCCTTGTCCGCGGCGAGCTCAATCGGCTCGAGGCTCTCAAGGAACGTCAACGGCGGGGCTATCGCGTCGTGGTTGACGAAATGGACGAGGCGGTGCTGATCCTGGACAATCAGGAACGGATTATCGAAATCAACCGACGCGCCATTGAAGTCTTCGCTGCTCAAAGCGAAACCGACCTGGTGGGCCGTGAGGTCGCCGATCTGATCTCGCCCGAATCGCGGGATGATCACGACCTGTCTCAACGACGCGCCGGAGCGGTTTGCCGAGCGAGCCGAGGCGCTTCGCGGATGCTGGTTCGATCCAACGCCACCTATCTCCGGGGACGCCGCCTGAACGGGGAGGGGTTCTCGATGGATTTGGTGGTTTTGTTGCTCGATCCCCAAGCGCAAACCACCGCCTACGTCGTCCGCGACCTGACGACGCGCCGCAAGACCGAACTTGATCTGGTGCGGGTCAACAAAGCGGTTTTGGGCACCAGCGACGCGGTGCTCATCGGAGATGGCCAGGGCCGCACCGTCTTCGTCAACCCAGCTGCCGAACGTATGTTTGGTTACACGTTGGAGGACTACGCCCAGCACGGCGGCCCCACGCTCTTGTTCTGCGACCGGGTCGAAGGAGTCAACATTCTCGGTCGAGCGGCTCAAGGACACAGCTGGCAAGGGGCGTTCGAGGCGATGACCCGCACCGGCGAGCCGCTTGCGGTCACCGCGCGGCTCGACGGCCTCACCGACGATCAGGGCGAGCCGATCGGTTGGATCTTGATCGCAACCCCCGTCGAGGAGCGTCAACGCGCTCAACAAGCGCTCCAGTGCCAAAAACGACTCACCCAGCTGATCCT
>Ga0209017_10000336_pt1 | contig 48299 bp, 40 predicted proteins | sample YNPBryunderm2012_FD_185812 | JGI IMG/M metagenome (GOLD analysis project Ga0209017, IMG submission 185812) | Anoxygenic and chlorotrophic microbial mat microbial communities from Yellowstone National Park, USA - YNP Bryant MS undermat 2012... ...
TCCTGCCCGGAAATGCGGGTCTGCGCCTGGACGCCGAAGTTGGCGTGTTTGGAGAGCTCGAGCGGGTAGGAGGAAAGGGTAGTAACCCGCATTTCGCGCAGGCGTCGCTCGATCGTGGGCCAGAGGCCGGGCGCGGGGTCGGGCCCGAACAGGTACATCACGACGTCAAAGTCCTCCCAGCGGCGCGGCTGAAGGATGAAGACTTCGGCCCGCCTCCGTTGCCGCTCGCGGCCGCCTTCCAGCAGCCGGCTCTCGACCCAGGCCAGCCGGGTCAGCACGTCCTCGCTCGGGAAGGAAAAAGAAACCTCCTTCTGCCCCGGCTCCAGAGGCTGGTCGCGGGTGGCCAGCAGGCGTCCGTAGTTGTCCGAGAAACCGATGCGCAAGGTCCAACCCTGCGCCGCGCCGGCGACGCCGATCCTGCCTGTCACAGGATCCCCGCGCCGGAAGCGGTCCTGATCGAGCCGGATTTCTGTCATCCGCGCCGGGAGCGACGTGCGATAAGCCACGGTGCCCCAGTCGAGAACCTTGCCGCTGGACGGATCGCGGGCCACCACGTCCACGAAGTGCACTTCGCCGCGGGGCGGCGCAGGCAGCGCCAGCTCGGCCTTGCCCTCCGGCGCCGGCAGTTTGCCCTGGTGTTCCGGCTCCCAGTACTCGTCACGCACAGTGACGTCGAAGTGCGCGGGGCCGCGTGCGTTGATGCTCACGCGAGACGGTCGCGCGGGATCGTCGAACGAAAAAGCCTCCATCGCGGCGGGGGATTCCTTGCGCGCCGCCCAGATCACAGCCCGGGCCAGCAGCGAATACATGTATTCCCAGTAACGCCCCGTGGCCTCCGCCCGCCACTGATTCAGCACCAGAGGGATCAACCCGCGCTCCTCCCAGGCCGCCGCCACCACCCGCCCCTGTCCCACGGAGCGAGCGGCCAGGACGGGATCGCCGGTCTCCGTCCGCAGGATAACCTCGCCCCGCGCGCGGCTCTCCCAATGCCGCAGTTGCTCGTACGGGAAGGCTTCGAGCGGCACATGGCGCGTGATGAAGTGCGACGCCGCCGCCATCCAGCGTTGAGCGCGAGCCCCGCGACGGACGGGCTCCAGCGGCGAAAGCTCGTTCCAATCCCCGCCCCCGGCTTGCACGCCGAGGAGGACCAGGCCCATTCCCTGCTCGACGCGACGACGAATCCCCCGGCGCACTACGGCAGGAAACTCCTCCCAGGGTCGCGAGCCGGGCAGAACCATCACGTCGTAGTGCGGGCCGTTGAGCAACGCATCCGCGAGATAGGTGTAGGCTAGCGTGAAGGGAGCGCCGTAGGAGTCGCCGCGCTCGCCGTAGAAATCGCCGAAGCCCCAGCGATTTGTGCCCGAATTCGATCCCAGCGTCACCGTGTGCAGGCGACAGTCGAGCCTCTGCGCCAGCTCGATCGCGGCCCGCCCGTTGGCCACGTCGGGCACGATGAGCACCTCGATCGGACCGGTGGCGTAGGGCCGGGCCCAGGCGACATGGGGCGTTTCGATGTCGGTCCCGTAGGGCGCGTCCATGCGGCCCAGTTGAGCGAGGGTTTCGTTGTACTCGGTCAGTCGGAACCGATCCAGGTAAATCGTCGCGGGACCCGGCAGCGAGAGCCGCAAGCGCGTGACCTGGCGCAGATCCACGCCGCCGAAGTCGCGCAATCGCACCTGCACGTGTTGCGCGCCCCTGCGCAAGGACACGGTGTGAGAGGCGACGGGCGAGCCGGAGGCCAGCTCGATCGTCAGGGGGCCGGCCTGCCCGGCATAAACGAAGAATTGAAGGGCTGCGTAACGATGCCAGTTGGCCGGCAGCCAGTCCGTCTCCACGCCTCCTGTCGCGCCCGCGGGCACGGTCACTTGGAGCGAGTGCGTCTGCCACGAAGGAAAGTCCGTGGAAGCTTCCACCTGCGCCGGACCCACGGGCTTCCAGCGCGCCACCTCATCGCGCGACTCGAAGCCGGCGAAGTTGGGCCCGGGCCGCCCGGGCGCACGCTGCGCAGGCCCTTGCAGAGCAAGCCACAGGGCAACCGCGGGAACCGTCAACAGGACGTGCAGATGAGAACGTGGCATGGTGGACCGATTGTAGCCCACTCATGCGTTGCGCAGGCGATCCCCCACTGCAATGCCGAGCGAACGCATCTTGCGATACAGATGGCTGCGTTCCAGGCCCAGCAGTTCGGCCGCACGCGTCACGTTGCCCCCGGCTTCGTCCAGTTTCCTGAGGATGTACTCCCGCTCGGCCGCCCGCCGCACCTCTTCCAGGCTCCCGAACCGTTCCGCGGTCCGCTCCGCCGTGCGACGACCCGGGTTCAGTGGAATGTGACGCGCCTCGATGCGCGTTTGCGGACACATGATCACGATCCGTTCCATCAGGTTCTTCAACTCGCGCACGTTGCCCGGCCACGAGTACTCTTGCAGCAGGCGATAGGCGTCGGCAGTCAGCTCTTTGGGCTTGCGGCCGTAAGCCGTGGTGAACTGATTCAGGAAATAGTCGGCCAGCAGCGGGATATCCTCGCGGCGCTCGCGCAGGGGCGGCACGTAAAAGGGGATGACATTGAGCCGGTAAAACAGATCCTCGCGGAAGTTGCCGCGTTCGATTTCCTCCTCGAGATTCTTGTTGGTGGCGGCGATGACGCGCACGTCCACCTGCACGGATTCGGCTGCGCCCACCGGCTCGAAACGCTGCTCGTCCAGCACGCGCAGAACCTTGGCCTGCGTCTTCAGGCTCATGTCGCCGACTTCATCGAGGAAGAGCGTGCCGCCGTCGGCGCGCTGGAACTTGCCGATCTTGTCCTCGGTGGCGCCCGTGAAGGCGCCCTTTCGGTGGCCGAACAGCTCGCTTTCGATGAGGTCCTCGGGAATGGCGGCGCAGTTGACCTCGACGAAGGGCTGCGCCGCGCGCGCGCTCATGGCGTGGATGGCGTGGGCCACCAGCTCCTTTCCCGTGCCGCTTTCCCCGTAAATCAGCACACGGCCGTTAGTCCCCGCCATCAGCGCGATCTGCCGGCGCAAGGCCTTCATGGGGACGCTCTCGCCGATGATGCGGTACGGTTCGGCGGTCTCCCGCAAGCGTCCCAGTTCCAGCATGAGCCGGCGGTGTTCGACCGCATTGTGGACCACCACGCAGACCTTCTCACGGCCCAGCGGCTTTTCCAGGAAATCGAAGGCCCCCATCTTGGTGGCTTTGACTGCGGTCTCGATCGTGCCGTGTCCGGAGATCATCACGACCACGGGACGGTCGGCTTCGGGCAGCTCCTGGATGCGCGCCAGCGCCTCCAGCCCATCCATGCCGGTGAGCCAGATATCGAGCAGCACGACCTCGTACAGGCGCCGGCGCATCCGCTCCAGCGCTTCCTCGGCGGTCTCCACCGCTTCCGCCAGATACCCTTCGTCCTCCAGAACGCCGCACAAGGATTCGCGAATGCCGAGTTCGTCATCCACGACGAGCACGCGCGCACGCCTCATCGCAGCGACTCCTGGGGCTGACGGGCCGCCTCCGGTACGGGGATCTCGATCACGAAACGGGCGCCCGCCGGATCGTTGTCCTCCACCCGGATGCCGGCTTTGTGCTCGCTGAGAATCTGGCTGACAATGGCAAGGCCCAGCCCCGTGCCCCGCCCCTTGGTGGAGAAGTAGGGCAGGAAGAGTTTCTCTTTATCCTCGGACGAGATTCCGCAGCCGGTGTCGGCCACCAGCAGCTCCACCGCCTCGGCCGAGGGCGCATGCGTAGCCACGTACAGACGCCTGAGCGGGGAATCCTGCATGGCCTCGGCGGCGTTGTCCACTAAATTGACGATGGCCCGTTTGAACAGCTCGCGATCCAGATTCACGGGCGGCAATCCCGGCGCCAGGTCGCAGTACACTTCGATGCCATCCAGCCGGCCTTCGAAAACCGCCAGCGCCTCGCGCACGACCTCGTTGAGATCCGCCGGAGCGGGACGCGCGGCCGGGAAGCGCGCCAATTGCGAGAACTGATCCACGAGCGTCTTGACCGACTCCACCTCGCGCGTAATGGTCTGTACGCACTGCTCGGCGATGCGGCGGAATTCGGCCGGCACGTTGTGACGCTGCAATTGCACCCCGACCCGTTCCGCGCTCAGCGCGATGGGCGTCAGCGGGTTCTTGATCTCGTGCGCTACCCGGCGCGCCACTTCCTGCCACGCCAGCGCCTTCTGGGCGCGCAGCAATTCGCTGGTGTCCTCCAGCACCACCACGAAACCGGCGCCCACTTTGTCGTCCAGAGCCGCTACCGTGGCGGACAAGTGGCGGCGTCCCCGTTCGGTCTCCAGTTCGAACTGGCGGGATGCCTGGCCCGTGCGGCGCGCACGTTTCATCATGTAGCGCAGCTCGGCGGCGTCTTCGCGCGGCAGGAGGTCCTCCAGCCGCTGGGCGCGAGACACCTTCTCGACGCCGAAGATGCCCGACAGCGCGCGATTGACCCGCTGGATGCGTCCGTCGGAAGCGATCGAGATCACGCCGGTGGGAATGCTCTCCAGAATGGCCTCGGTGAAGCGGCGGCGCTCGTCGAGTTCGCGGCTGCTGGCTTCCAGATCGCGCGTCATTTCGTTGAAGGCGCGCACCAGCGTGGCCAGCTCGTCCATGGCCTTCACGTGAACACGATAGCCGAGATTGCCGCGCCGCACCTCGGCGGCCGCATCCAGCAGCGCGGAAATCGGGTTGGAGATCTGGCGCGCCAGAAAGAGCGCGACCCAAGTGGCCACGAAGAGAATGAAGAGCGTGATCGCGGCCAGCAACATGAGATAGAAGCGCCGCACTTCCTTCCGGTTAATGGCCAGCCGGTCGTATTCGCGGATGTAATTTTCGATTTCCCGTTGACGGGCCTGGAGCCATTCAGGGCTGATTCGCCCGGGATTCAAGCGCTCTTGCTCCAGCGCCTGAGCCACCTGGAGCAAATTCAGGCGCACGTTTTCCGCCGGGCGGCTGAACCACTTGTCCAGGTTGCGGTTCAAAACCGAAACGCTCCACAGCACCAGGAAGAAAACGGGCAGGATGGTGAGCGCCAGGGCGCCGATCACCAGCTTGGTCTTGATGCGGGAACCCTCGCGGTTGCTGCGCCGCTCCACATACAGCCGCGCCGCCGTGCGGACGAGCATGAAGCCCAAGGTGACCGTGAGCAGGAAGACCAGGGTCGAGACGGCCCAGAAAAGAACCGTCTGCTCGGGGCTGGTCGGCGCGAACGGTCCGAAGCTGAACGACCCCTGCCAGATGACGAGCGCGGCGGAGACAACCAGCAACACCAGCCCGGCAACGTGCAGTAAGGGCTTGCGCATGGCGGCCGAACCTGATCCGATTATACGGCGGGCGATCCAGGACGGGCCGGGCAGCGGTCAGGCCACCGCTTAGCCCACGCCCGCTTCCACGGTCTCTTTGACGCCGATGTGTTTCAGGGACGCCACCAGATAATCGCGGTTCAGGCGGGCGATCACGTCCAGTTTGATGCGCTTGGGGCAGACGGCCTCGCACTCGCCCACGTTGGTGCAGTGCCCGAAGCCTTCGAGGGCGGCTTGCGTAACCATCTTGAGAACGCGCTGGTAGCGCTCGGGCTGGCCTTGCGGCAGCAGGCCCAGGTGCGAGATCTTGGCGCCCAGAAACAGAGCCGCGGCCGCGTTGGGACACTGGGCCACGCAGGCGCCGCAGCCGATGCAGGCCGCCGCATCCATGGCCTTCTCCGCCGCCTGCTTGGGCACGGGGATGGCGTTGGCGTCCGGAGCGCTGCCGGCGTTCACCGAGATGTAGCCGCCGGCGGCTATCAGCCGGTCCAGGGCGCTGCGGTCCACGGCCAGGTCCCGAATCAAGGGGAAGGCGCGGGCGCGGAAGGGCTCCAGCCACAGCTCGTCGCCGTCCTGGAAATGGCGCATGTGGAGCTGGCAGACCGTGGTTCCCTCCAGCGGGCCGTGCGCGCGACCGTTGATCATGAAGCCGCACATGCCGCAAATGCCCTCGCGGCAGTCGTGATCGAAGGCGATGGGCTCCTCGCCCTTCTGGGTCAGTTCCTCGTTGAGCACGTCGAGCATTTCCAGAAACGACATGTGCGGGTTGACGTTGTTTACCTCGTAGCGGACCATGCGGCCGGGTTGGTTTGCATTCTTCTGTCGCCAGACGTGCAGGATGATTCTCATTTGTAACTCCGCTCCGTGGGCTTGGCGTACTCGAAAGCGAGCGGCTCTTTGTGCAGCCTGGGCGGGTTGCCCGCGCCCGTGAATTCCCAGGCGGCCACGTACGCGTACTCGGCGTCGTTGCGCAGGGCCTCGCCTTCCGGCGTCTGATACTCCTCGCGGAAGTGACCGCCGCAAGACTCGTTGCGGTGCAGCGCGTCGTAGCAGATCAGCTCGGCCAGCTCCATGTAGTCGGCCACCCGCCCGGCGCGCTCCAGCGCCTGGTTGAACTCCTCGCCCGAACCGAGCACGTTGACGTTGCTCCAGAACTCTTCCCGCAGCTCGGGGATCTTCTTCAGGGCATGCTGAAGCCCCTGAGCATTGCGCGCCATGCCGCAGTATTCCCATAACAGCTTGCCCAGCTCGCGGTGCAGCGAATCCACCGTGCGGCGGCCGCGAATGGAAAGCAGCTTGCGGATGCGATCGGCGACCTCGCGCTCGGCGTCGCGGAACTCGGCCTGGTCGGTGGAGACCTGCTCCAGTTTGACGGATGCCAGATAGTGGCCGACCGTGTAAGGCACGATGAAGTAACCGTCCGCCAGGCCCTGCATGAGCGCGCTGGCGCCCAGCCGGTTGGCGCCGTGATCGGAAAAGTTGGCTTCCCCGATGACAAACAGACCCGGGATGGTGGACATCAGGTTGTAATCCACCCACAGCCCGCCCATGGTGTAGTGGATGGCGGGATAAATTCGCATGGGCGCTTTGTAAGGGTCCTCACCCGTGAGACGTTCGTACATCTCGAACAGGTTGCCGTAGCGCTCGCGGATGACGGCAACGCCCAGTCGCTCGATGGCGTCGCGAAAATCCAGATAGACGCCGTAGCCGCCGGGGCCCACGCCGCGTCCCTCGTCGCAGACCCGCTTGGCCGCCCGCGAAGCGATGTCGCGCGGCACCAGGTTGCCGTAGGCCGGGTACATGCGCTCCAGGTAGTAATCGCGCTCTTGCTCGGGAATCTGGTCGGGCGGGCGCGTGTCCCCTTTTTTCAGCGGCACCCAGATGCGGCCGTCGTTGCGCAGCGACTCGCTCATCAGGGTCAGTTTGGACTGATACTCGCCGCTGACCGGAATGCAGGTGGGATGGATTTGCGTGAAGCAGGGATTGGCGAACAGAGCGCCTTTGCGGTGCGCGCGCCAGATGGCGGTGGCGTTAGCGCCCTTGGCCATGGTGGAAAGGTAGTAGACGTTGCCGTAGCCGCCCGTGGCCAGCACCACCGCGTCGGCCGCGTGCGATTCGATCTTGCCGGTGATGAGATTGCGCGTGACGATGCCCCGCGCATGCCCGTTGACCACTACCAATTCCAGCATCTCGTGGCGCGGGAACATGATGAGGCGGCCGGCGGCGATCTGTCGCTGCATGGCCTGATAGGCCCCCAGCAGCAACTGCTGGCCGGTCTGGCCCCGGGCATAAAAGGTGCGCGAAACGAGCGCGCCGCCGAAGGAGCGGTTGGCGAGCACGCCGCCGTACTCGCGCGCGAAGGGGATCCCCTGCGCCACGCAGTGGTCAATGATGTCCACGCTCAACTGTGCCAGCCGGTAGACGTTGGACTCGCGCGAGCGGAAATCGCCGCCCTTGACCGTGTCATAAAAGAGCCGGTAGACGCTGTCGCCGTCGTTCTGGTAGTTCTTGGCGGCGTTGATGCCGCCCTGGGCGGCGATGGAGTGGGCGCGCCGCGGCGAATCCTGGTAACAGTAACACTTGACGTTATAGCCCAGCTCGGCCAGCGTAGCCGAAGCCGAGGCGCCTGCCAGGCCGCTGCCGACCACGATGATGGCGTACTTGCGCTTGTTGGCCGGGCTGATGAGCTTCAGCTCGAACTTGTGCCGGTCCCAGCGCGATTCGATCGGTCCCGTGGGGCACTTGCCGTCGAGTTGCATCAGTTGACCTCCCCCCCGATCAAGCCGGTGAGCACCGCCACCGGGATGGACAAATATCCCAGAGCCGTCAGCAGGCCGACGGCGTGAGAGATGAACTGCAACGTCGGCCGGTACCGTTCGTCATCCAGGCCCAGCGTGTGCAACATGCTCCACAGCCCGTGCCAGACGTGCATGCCGACCAGGGAGACGGCCACCATGTAGGCCAGCGAGACGTACCAGATCCGGAATCCGCGCACCACGTTGTCATAGACGTTGAGAGGTTCGAAGGGCAACCCGGCCTGGCCGGTCGTCAGGTGCAGTACGTGAAAAATGACGAAAGCAGCGATGAGCGGTCCGCTCAGGATCATGGTCCGGGCCGCGTACGCCGAAGGCACGTCTATCTTCTTGACGTACCGCACCGGCCGCGCCTTGCGCTTGAGCAGCCAGAGCTGAAGCGTGAAGACGATGTGCAGGCCCACGGCCGCCAGCAGCACGATGCGGGCCGCCCACAGCAGCGCACCTGCGCTGTGCAGCAGCTCGGCGTACGCGTTGATCCGCTCGCGGCCGAGAAAGATTTGCAGGTTGCCGAGCATGTGGGCGACCACGTAGCCGATCAGAATCAGCCCGGTAACGCCCACGATGATCTTCTTGCCCACCGGCGCCTCGTAAAAGCCGAGACGCTCATCCAGCTTGACGGTGATCGCTACCCCCATAGCCGCTCCTTGGCTTTCACGGCAAGATCGCCATTATATACCCGGGGCGCTGCCGGGGCGTCAACCGGCTCGCAGGCCCCCGGCATTGCAACGGCCGGCGCACGCGCGCTACCGTAAGACGATGAGGAAGCCGCGACGCGGCCTGTTGATGGTTTTCACGGGCGACGGCAAGGGCAAGACCACCGCCGCCATGGGTGCAGCGCTGCGCGCCGTCGGACACGGCTGGAAGGTGCTCATGATCCAGTTCATCAAGGGATCCTGGCGGTACGGCGAGCTGGAAGCGGCGCGCAGGCTCGCCGGAAACTTCGAGATCCGGCCCATGGGCCGCGGGTTCGTCAAGCCCGGCCGGCCCGATCCCGAGGACGTCCACGCCGCCCAGCAGGCCTGGCAAACGGCCCTGGATGCGATGCGATCCGGCGCCTACGATATGATCATTCTCGACGAGATCAACAACGCCGTGGATTACGGTCTGCTGGGCATCGAACAGGTCGTGGAAGGCCTGAGTCAGCGGCCCGAGCAGCTCCACTTGATCTGTACCGGACGCAACGCCCACCCGCGACTGATCGAGCTGGCGGACCTGGTAAGCGAGGTGAAATTGGTCAAACATCCTTACGACAAAGGGATCCCGGCCCAACGCGGCATCGAGTACTGATCATGCCTTGGTTCACGCGACCCAAACCCAAGACGGAAACCCCGCCCGCCGAGGGCGAGCGCCGTGTGCGCACCGAGGGGTTGTGGCTCAAGTGCGAAGGTTGCCGGCAGATCATCTGGCGCAAGGCGCTGGAACAAAACCTGCACGTCTGCCCCAAGTGCAACTACCACTTCAAGATTGACGCCCTCACCCGCCTGCGCCAGCTCTTTGACGGCGAGTGGGAGACTTACGACGACAACATGGTCTCCACCGACCCGCTCGAGTTCGTGGACGCTCGGCCGTACAAGGAACGCCTCGGCGCCATGCGGGAGGCTACCAGGCTCAGCGATGCCGTGATCAGCGCCGGCGGCACGCTGAACGGCCGCCCGGTTTACGTCTGCGTGCTCGAGCTGAAGTTCATCGGCGGCAGCATGGGCGCCGTCGTCGGAGAAAAGATCACGCGCGCCATCGAGCGCGCCATCGCCCACCGCACGCCCCTGATCATCGTCTCGGCCTCCGGCGGCGCGCGCATGCAGGAGGGCGCGGTCAGCCTGATGCAGATGGCCAAGATCTCGGCCGCCCTGATGCGACTGGACGAAGCGCGCGTGCCCTTCATCAGCGTGCTCACCGATCCCACCACCGGCGGGGTCACGGCCAGCTTCGCCATGCTGGGCGATCTCAACATCGCCGAGCCGGGGGCGCTCATCGGCTTCGCCGGGCCGCGCGTGATCGAGCAGACCATCCGCCAGAAGCTGCCCGAGGGCTTCCAGCGCAGCGAGTTCCTGCTCAAAAACGGCATGCTGGACGCCGTGGTGCCGCGACCCCAACTCAAGCAGTTCATCTCCAAAGCGCTGGATTTCTTCTGCGGGCCGGTGGCCTCGTGAGGCGACCGAACCGGTGGCGGGCCTAGGATCTGTGAAAACGGCGGTGACCATCATCGAATGACCGCTACGGTTGCGCGACCGCCGGCCAGCCCCCGGCCAGCGCCTTGAACAAGACGACCGACTGGACCAGGGAGCTGCTCTGCGCGTCGGCCAGAGCTCGGTCCCATTCGAGAACGCTACGCTGTGCGTCGAGCACGTCCAGATAATCCGCCAGCCCGGCTCGATAGAGCTGAAGCGAGAGTTCGAGCGCCGAGCGGGCGCTGGTCTGCGCCGTCTCCAGCCGGCGGATCCGTTCCTGCTGCGCGCGGTACAGAGCGATGGCGTCCTCGGCTTCCTGAAACGCGACCAACAGTTCCTGCTCGTATTCCAGTCGCGCTTGCTCCAGACGTGCGTCGGCCGCCTCGATGCCGGCGCGGATGCGACCGCCCGAGAAAACGGGAAGCACCAGTTGGGGCCCGACGGCGAAGAAATTACCGGCGCCCAAGGACAGACCGGTAAAACCGGTCGCCTGCCGGCCCGCCAGTCCCGCCAGCAGGACCTTGGGAAAGATGTCCGCACGCGCGGCTTTGCGCCGGGCCAGCGCCGCCAGCATGCGCGCGTGAGCGGCGCGGACGTCGGGGCGCCGGAGCAGCAACTCCGAGGGAATCCCGTCTCCCAACCCGGGGATCGCCCAGGATGGAGGTGGCGGGGGTAACGGCTTGCCGGGAAACTCACGGTCCGCCAGCAAGACCGCCAGGGCATTCATTCGCGCGCGCCATTCAGCCCGGAGCCGGGGGATTTCGCTTTCCTGCGCGGCCAGCTCGGCAACCTGGCGTTCGACATCCAGCTCGGGCGACAGCCCAGCCCCGGCGCGCTCGCGCGTGAGGGCGAGCACTTCTGCCTGCCGGGCGCGGTTGCGTTCCAGGATTTCGAGCTGACGCTCCATACCGCGCGCCTCGAAGTAATTGCGGGCCACCTCGGCGGCGACCATCAACCGGACGTCGGCCGCAGCTTCCTGCGCAGCGGCCAGTTCGGCGCGCGCGGCGCTGAGCTGTTTGCCTGCGGCACCCCACACGCTCAGTTCCCAGCGCGCATCCAGGCCGGAAGAAACCAGCCCGGTTTCGAACGGCGCCACGAACGCGCGGCCCGACTCCACCCCCTGCGGGATGCGGATGATTCCCTGTTGATAGCCGCCCCGCAACTGCTGCGCGGCCGCGTTCCAGTTCAGGGAGGGGGCCAGCGCCGACCGCGCCACGCCGGCCAGGGCGCGACTTTCCTGGATACGAGCCAGGGCCTTGCGCACGTCGAGATTCGCCTGCGTCGCGCGCTCCACCAGCTCGACGAGGACCGGATCGCCATAGGTCTTCCACCACGCGGACGGATCCGGAACGAGCGTCGCCAACAGCAAAGCGGCGATCACGGTTGGCCCTCCTGCACCTCGATGAACACGTCCATCTGCTGGCCGGGGAAGACGGGAGCGTCCGCGGCCAACGCATAGAGGATCTGTAGAACGCGCGTATCGGTGCGCTCGGTGGTCTCCCCGGTCAGGTTGCGCTTCGGCGTCACGTACGGCTCGATGCGCACAAAACGCAGCGGGAAACGCCGCCGGGCATCGCCGCGGATGCTGGCCACGGCCCGCGCTCCGGGACGCAGACGCACGGAGTCCTTTTCGTCCACGTCCACGCGCACGTAGTACGGTGGGGCCGCGCCCATCAAAATGAGCGGTTCGGGCGAGGGCGCGGCCACGGCCAGCTCACCGGGACGCACTTTGACTCGCAGGATGATGCCCGAAACAGGCGCTCGCACGGTGAAGCGGTCCAGCTCGGCAACAAGGCGATCGCGCTGCCGTCTGGCTTGCTCGAGTTCGGCTTCGGCGACGCGAATATCCTGCTGCCAGGCGCCGGCGCGCAGCAGCGCCAAGGTGGCTTCCGCTTCCTGGACGCGGGCCCGCGCCGCCTCAACCGCCCACTTGCGCCGCTCCAGGTCCTCGGCGCGGACAGCGCGACGGTCGGTAACCGCCTCGATCCGGCGAAGCTGGCTTTCAGCGTCGGCCAGTTCGGCGCGGGCCTGCGCCAGACGCGCCTCGGCGGGCGGAATCTCCTCGGCCCGCGGCGCCTGGCGCAAGCGCTCGAGGCGGGCGGCAGCCAGTTGGACGCCAGCCTCGCGCAAGGCCAGCTCCGCGCGCAGATCGCGGTCATCCAGGCGCAGCAGCGGCTGCCCCTGCCGCACCCGATCGCCCGGCCGCACGTACACCTCGGCGACCAGCGCAGTCACGGGCACTCCGATCGCGATGTCTTCCGAAGCGGTTTCTACCATTCCCACGCCGGCCAACTGCTGCGGGAATGCCGAAGCAGGCGGCGGAACGACCGGATCCGCCTGCACCTGCTCGGGTCTCATGGCTTGAACGACAAGAATCGCCAGCGTCAGGCCCGCAGCGCCGAGCGCCGGCAAACCATATTTCAAGAGCAAACCGAAATTGACGCGCACTTAACGAACTCCTGTAGCTTCCGTTACCTTGACGATGACGCCGTCATTGATCTCTGCGACCGTGTCGGCGAATTCCAGGATGCGGAAGTCGTGGGTAACCACCAGCACTGCCCGGTCGGGACTGAGCGCGTGCTTGCGCAGCAATTCCATGACGCGCCGCCCGGTAGGCCCGTCCAGCGCGGAAGTCGGCTCATCGCAGATGATCAGCCGGGGCGACTGGATCATGGCTCGGGCAAAGGCCGTGCGCTGCTGTTCACCGCCGGAGAGCTTGCTGGGCAACTCGTCCGCGCGGTGACCCATGCCCAGATCGGCGAGCAAGGCACGCGCCCGCTCCACCGCTTCCCTGCGCGGCACGCCGGCGGCCAGCAGCGGAACGGCCACATTCTCGGCCGCGGTCAGAGCCGGGATCAGATTGAACTGCTGGAACACGAAGCCCAGGTTGCGCAGACGAAACAGCGCCGCTTCGCCGTTGCGGAGTCGGGCCAGATCGTGCCCGAGCACCGTGACGGAGCCGCTGTCGGCCCGCAGGAGCCCGGCGATGATGCTCAGCAGCGTGGTCTTGCCAGAACCGGATGGTCCCAGCAGGTAAGTCATCTGGCCGTAGCGCACGTCCAGATCCACGCCGCGCAACACCTGCAGCCGGGTGGGGCCACTGCCGAACGACTTCCAGACGGAACGCACGGCGACGGCGATCCCATTTTGCGCGCTCGATTGCACGTTCACGATCGGCTCCCTCATCCGCGAAAGACCACCGCCGGTTCGAGCACCACCACCCGCCGGACGCTGATGGCGGTGGCAAGCAAGACTACGATCAGCACCGTGCCGCCGGTCAAGAGCATGACTTCGGGCAACAAGCGGAAACCACGAAGCTCCAGGTTATTTCTGGTGAAGTAGAAAAACGCCGCCGTAACAGCGATGCCGATCCCATAGCCCACCGCCAGCACGATGAGCGCCTGCAACAGAAGCATGCGCACGATCCGCCCGCTGGTTACTCCGATGGCTTTGAGCGCCCCGAGATACTTCATATTTTCGAGAATGAACAGCGAAAAGGTCTGACCCGAAACCAGGGCGCCGACTAACAGCGCGATCGAGATAGTAATTCCGAAATTGATGGGTATTCCGGTGTTGCGAATGTAATACCAGATGGTTTCCCAACCGAAGGCATCGCTGGTCAACGCTTTCAGCCCGGTGGCCGCGGCGATGCGCGCCGCCAGCTCTTCATCGGAAACACCGGCGCGCGGGCGCACGAGCACATAAGAGAGACTACGCGGTTCGCGGCCTGCCATGTCCGGCGCCTCGCTGTAGCGCGCGTACACGATGGGAAGATTCACGAAAGGAGGCGAACTGTCCACGACGGCGCCGACGCGCACGATCAGCGGGCCCGCTTCCAGTTCCGCCCCGGTGCGGTAAGGCTGACCGGGAAAGAAAAACTCGTATCCCAGCCGGTCCAGCACGATGGTCCTGGGCGACTGCAAGGCGCGCCAGTCGCCGGCCAGAAATTTGCGCGGCAAGCCGACCAGGCTGACGTCGTCCAGTCCCAACAGCGTGGCGTTGCGAAAGATCCCGTCAGGCCCTTTGACGCGGGCCACCCCCTTGAACAAGGGCACGGCCCACTCGACGCCGGGCACGGCGCGCACGCGGTAGAGATCGGTGGAACGGAGCGCTCGCACCTCGTCGAAGTAGCGAGTCTTGGGATCCATGACCCACACCCGAGCCTCGCTCACGTCGCGAATCTGGGAGCGGGTCCGGTCCAACAGGCCAACGAAGATCGAGACCTGGTGGGACATCAGCAGGGTGGAGAAGGCGATGGCCAGGACCAGTCCCAGATACTTGCTGCGGTCCCCGGTCAGCATCTGCCAGGCGATGAAGGCCAGGCCCCGATCGCTTCGGACTTGCATCCTACCTATATAGATTGAACAGTGTTCAATCGAGGTACAAATTTTTTTCGGGGAAAATGGCGGCGCCCGAGATGCCGGCAAGCAACACCTGGAGATGACGTCGAATCAGGCGGCTGCGCGCCACGAAAGGAAAACCGCGGGCGGAGTTGAGGAAGTGGGCCAGGCCGTGCACGCCCGCCAGCAGGCATTGGGCCAGTTCGGCGGGATCGGCATCCGGATCCCGGATCAACCCCGCGCGCCGGCTTTCCTCGCAGAGTCGCAGCAGCCATCGGTAACTGGCCATGCCGTGGGTCTGGAAGACCTCGAGCAGGCGAGGTGGCAACGGGTGGTCGCGGTGGCGGAAGAGAAACTCGTACTCGTGCGGATGATGGAGCGCCAGGTCAATATAGGCGCCGAGGGCCTTGTGCAAGCGTTCGAGCGGCGTACCCGGACCGCCGGCGCATTGCGCCAGACGTTTTTCCAGCTTGCCCAGCGTCTGGCTGACCAGTTGAGCGAGCAGCTCCTCTTTGCTGCCGTAGAGATGGTAGATCATGCCGGGCGAACATCGCGCCCGCCGCGCGATGGCCCGGACCGAGGCGCCCTCGTAGCCGCGCTCCAGAAACAGGTCGCGCGCGGCGCCCAGGATGCGCTCGCCGATGGGGAGCCGGACGGTGGACGATGCTTTACTGCTTGATGATGGTGCCGTCACGACGGCGAATCTCGCCCCAACCGCCGTTGAGCCGCTTGCGTTCGGGACTCTCGAAGCTGCCGAAGGGATATTTGGCGGCCGCCTTTTCATCCACCTCGATGCCCCATCCCGGCGCCTCGTTGGCGTACAGGTAGCCGTTTTTCATTTCGGGGCAGCCGTGGAACACCTCGCGCACGCGCTCGTTGAAGGGGGTGTACTCCTGGATGCCGAAGTTCCAGCAGGCCAGATCGAGCGCGATGTTGCACGCGTGGCCGATGGGCGAAACGTCGCCCGGTCCGTGCCAGGCGGTCTTGACGCCGTAGATTTCGGCGTGGGCGGCCATCTTGCGGCAGGGCGTCAGTCCGCCGGCCTGCGAGACGTGGACGCGGAGGTAGTCAATCAACCGTTCGGCAATCAGCGGCGTCCACTCATGCGGGCTGTTGAAGAGTTCGCCCATGGCGATCGGGGTGGCGCACTGCTGGCGCAGCAGCCGGAACCAGCCGATATCCTCGGGCGAGACGGGGTCCTCCAGGAAAAACAGGCGGAAGCGCTCGCAATCCTTGACCAATTGCAGAGCCTGGGTGGGCGAGATGCGCTCGTGCACGTCGTGCAATAACTCGATCTCGTCGCCCAACTGCTTGCGGCATTCCTCCAGCAGCGCCAGGGTGCGGCGGATGTACACTGCGGGCTCGAACACAGGACCGGAATGGAGCGCCTCCACGCGCGCTTCGCCGCGGCCGGCGCCGTAAGCGGCCATGCCCGGAATGCCTACCTGCACGCGGATGTGACGGAAGCCCTGCGCCATGAGCTTGCGCGCGTTCTCGATCACTTGCGGGATGTCGGGCCCGGAGGCGTGCGCGTAACAGTCCGCCGCCTCGCGGCACTTGCCGCCCAGAAGCTGGTAAACGGGCATCCCCGCCTGGCGCCCTTTGATGTCCCACAGGGCCATGTCCACTCCGCTCAGGGCGTTGTTGAGCACGGGACCGTTGCGCCAGTAGGAAGAGTTGTAACAGGCATGCCAGGTGTCCTCGATGCGGTCCGCCGGTTTGCCGAGCAGAAAGGGCTTGAGATACTTCTCGACGGCCGCCGCCACCAGTTCGGCGCGCTGGGTGAAGGTGCCGCAACCGTAACCGTAGAGACCGTCCTGGTCGGTGAGAATCTTCACGACCACCAACCGCAGCCCGGCCGGCGCCGTGGCGATCACCTGCACGTCACGGATGCGCGGCGAGGGCATGCCGCGAGTGGCCCGTTCCACACGCTCCTGGGCCGCGAGCTGCCGGGCGGAGAGCGCGGCGCCCAACCCGCCCACGGTTCCACTCAACCATTCCCTCCGTTTCATGACGCCTCCTTCTGTCTTTCCTCGATCATACGACGGAGGTTTTCCATCTCACGCTGCAAGCGGCGTTCACGGCCCACCAGCGCCGCCACGTAGACCGCCAGAATCAACCACGCAGCCAGGAAACCGTAAAACATGTACAAGAAGTTCCGCTCGTCCATGTCCGCCTCCCTCAAAGCGCGTGCGCCATGCGGCGCAGGGCTTCCAGTTCGCGCCGGCGACGTTCCTGCCGCAAGCGGATCCCGGCCATTGCGAGGCCCAGCAGCAGCAGAGGAACCCAGTTCAGAAAGAGCGTGTTCCAGTAAGCCGGATCCATGGAGCCGCCGCCCCAGACCACCGGCTGCGGGTGCTGCGTGCGCCACCAGCGGATGGAAAAGAACACGATGGGCACGTCCACGCTGGCGAAAATCGAGAACACGGCAGCGATGCGCGCGCGCTGCGTTGGTTCTTCGACCGCATGGCGCAACATCAGGTAGCCGGCGTACAGCAGCCAGCACACCAGCATGGAGGTCAGACGCGCATCCCAGGTCCACCAGATGCCCCAGATGATGCGGGCCCAGATCATTCCCGTCACCAGATTGGCGGCGGCGAAGGCCAGACCGACTTCGGTCACCGCCACGGCGAAGGCGTCGTAGCGAAGGTCCTTGCGCACCAGGTACAGGACGCTGGCCACGGCCGCAGCCAGGAAGCCCAGGAAAGCGGTCCAGGCCGCCGGCACATGGAAAAAGATGATCCGGAAAATGGGGCCTTGGGCTGCCTCGTCGGGCAGCACGAGAAGGATCACGTAGAGGTTGTAGGCAAGCAGGATCGCCGCCAGGACGCAAAACACGATGAGCATTTTCTCGCGCATAGGCCTGAATCGCCTCACCCCACCAGCGCAGTCTCCGCCAACATCAAAGCCAGAACCGTGAAGATCAGGTCGAAGCCGACCAGCAGGCGAACCCAAACCATCATATCCGAGGCCAGCGGTTCGCCCAGAGCCAGCGGCCCGCAGAGCTGGATCGCCGCCAGCAGCGCCGGGATCAGCACGGGGTAGACCAGCAGCGGCAGCATCAACTCGCGCAGCCGCAGGTTCACGGTCAGGGCGCTGAACAGCGTGCCCACCACGGTCAACGCCCACGTTCCCAGCGCCACCACGCCTGCCAGCGGCCACCACTGGCGAGTCCACGGCGCATTATAAAAGACCCCGAACACGGCCAGGCTTACGGCCTCCACCGCCATCAGCAACAACCAGTTGGCCAGCGCCTTGCCCAGATACAGCGCCGAGGCGGAAATGGGGGCGGCGATCAACGCGTCCAGACAATCGTTAGGCAACTCGCGGGCGAAACTGCGGTTGAGGATCAAAGCGCCCGCGAAGGCGAAGACCAGCCACAACAAGCCGCCCGCCAGCGCGCGGGTTTCCTCGACCGTGGGATCGAAGGCGAAGCTGAACAGCAGCAGGATCACCACGGAGAAGGCGAGCGAGGCGTTGAGCGCTTCCTTGGTGCGCAGCTCGGCGCGCAGGTCCTTGGCCGCGATGGTCAGTGCGCTGCGGAGAAACCCGCGCCGCGCCCGCGCCGCGACTCGAGGTGCGGTATCCGGCTGTGTGCCCGCCGGCGCGGTCATGCTGCCTCCCCATAGCGGCGATAAAGCCAGCTCGGGTCTTCCAGCATTTCCGCCGTGCGCGGGCCGAAGTAGGCCAGTCGGCCGCGCACCAGCAGGGCGACGTGCGTGGCCAGCTCGAGGGCCTCGCGCAACTGATGCGTGGAAAGCACGACGGTGCGGCCATCGCGCACCGCCTGCCGCAACAGCTCCTGCAACGTGGCCACCGCGCGGTCGTCCAGCGCCGTGAAGGGCTCATCCAGAAACAACAGATCCGGCTCGTGCAGGAAGGCGCGCGCCAGGGCCAACCGCTGCCGCATGCCGCGCGAAAACTCCCGCACCAGGCCGGTGGCCGAGATCGCCAGCCCGATCCGCTCCAGCCATCGGCCCGCGGCGCCGCGTGCGTCGTTCAAGCCGTACAGGCGCGCGAACAGCGTGAGATTCTCCAGCGCCGAGAGTTCGTCGTACAGCGCGAGTCCGTGACCCAGCACCCCGATGCGAGCGCGCGCCGCGCCGTCCCGTGGGTCCGCGCCCAGCACTCGCACGGCGCCGCGACTGGCGCGCATCAGACCGGAGACAATTCGCAGCAGCGTGGTCTTGCCCGCGCCGTTGCGTCCCAGCAACGCCAGGCAGACGCCTTCCGGAACCTGGAAGCCGATCTGGCGCAGCGCCGGAAAATCGCCGTAGAACTTCCAGACGTCGTCCAGGTCGAGGGCATTCATCGGCGCGGGGACCGGGCGGGGGTTTTCGTTGCGGGGCTGGTCCGGTACAGCAACCAGAAACCGAGAATCAGCGCGGCGGCCGCCGGCGCCAGGACCCAAGCCAGGCTTTCGTGGATGGCGGGCGGGATTTGCTCGAGCGAGGGACCAGCGTCTTCGCTCAGCTCAGCCAGCGCCCCGCGACCCTCGATCTCAACCGCCAGCTCCCTGCGCCCGCGGATTTCGTAAATCATGGCGCGCCCGGAGGGATCCGGACCCACGGCTTCGACGCCTTCGCCACGCAGCGTCACACCAGCCGGCACGACCAGGCGCGTGGGCGCCTCCGGATACAGCATGCGAGCGACGAAGCTCGAAGGCGAAGGCAGCGTGTAATTCACGTCGAAGCGCGTTTCGCCCGGCTTGATGGGGAAGACGACGCGGTACACGCCGGCGCGAGCTTCCGCCTCGGCACGGCGGGCAACGGGCATGCCCCCTGGCGCCGTCACCATCACGCTGACTTCGCCCCGCGCCGCCTCCGGCAAAAAAAAGCGCAGTGCGGGCGACTGGGGATCGTAGAGCGTCCGCTTGCCCTCGTTGCGGTACAGCCAGGTCTCACTGACGCGCAACGCCTCGGCGCCCGGTTCCAGGAATACGATGCGCTGCGTGGGGCGCGGGGCGGGCCGGGGCGCAGCATGATAGACCGCCAGCTCGATTTCGCCCGCCCTCTCGCCCGGGGCCACCATCCGGTTGTAGGTGACTCCATCCAGCTGCGCCTCGACGAGGTAATGCACGGCCTCGGGCGCTTGGGTGAAGGCGAAACGGCCCTGCGCGTCCGCGGTGACGGTCTCCACCGGCTGCATGCCGGCGGCGCTCATGCTGATGAGCGTAACGGAGACGCCGGCCGCAGGCTTGTCGGTGGTCCGGTTCATCACGACGCCGCGTACGGCGGCGAAGGCTGCGCTCGCCCAGATCAGCGATAAAGCGATGCGCCTCATGTCGCGCTCGCACTCATGGGTTTGCCGCACTCGCCGCAGAACTTCATGGGCTGCGGGAACTGCGTGCCGCAGTGCGGGCACCGGGAGGCCGACGCGGGAGGCGGCGCGGCAACCGCGGCCACCGGCTGGGCCGTTGGCACGCCGGGGGTCTCGCCTTTCAGCTTCGCCAGTTCCGCGTTGATGGCGGCCAGCTCTTGCTGAAGTTCGCGCTTGGTGAGCTGATAGTCGTGCTCGGAGAGCTTGCCGGTGCGGTACTCGAAGGCCAGATCGCGCAGGCTTTCGTAAATCGCCTCCTTGCGTTCCTCCAGGCGCTGCGCGGGAGATTCCGGCGCGGCTTCGACGGACTCGACGTCGCGCACCATCAAAGCGTACAGCAGCACTCCCACGCTCAACACCACCGCGGCCACGGTCATCATGGCGAAAACCCGCGATCTGTTCCCTCAAGGAGCGGGAGCATACTCTTCCGCCGTCTCCTCCCGGGCCGCCGCGCGCCGCGTCGCTTCCCTGGCCTTGTCGGGAAGCAGGCACACGAGGCCTCCGAAAACCAGCACCGCGAAACCGATCCAGATCCAGGAAACCAGCGGGAAGACGTAGGCCTGGATCACCGCCCGGCGGTTATCCTCGCTCAGGCCGGCGAAGTTCAGGTACAAATCCTCGCGCAGACCGCGCCGGATGGCGACTTCGGAAGTGGGCTGGCGGCTGGCCTTGTAAAAGCGTCGCTCGGGTTCCAAAGTAGCGATCTTCCGCCCGTCCCGGAACACCTCGATTACGGCGTGGTCCCAGGAGTAGTTTTCGTTTTCCCCGTCCCGCAGCTCGGCCATTCGCAACCGATAGCGTCCGACTTCGGCCTTGTCGCCCACAGCCAGCTCGTGCGTCTGGTGCCGGTTGAAGGCGGAGCCGGCGAATCCCACGAACATCAGGACGACGCCCATATGCACGAGGTAGCCGCCATAGCGCCGGGTGTTGCGCAGCGTCAGTTCCACGACGGCGGCCAAGGGATTCATGCCGCTGCGGGCGCGGATGGCGCGAGCGCCGCGGTAGAATTCAGCCACGATCGTCCAGGCCACGAACAGCGCCAGCCCGAAAGCGATCAGTGCGTACGGATGCCGTACGCCGGCGACCGCCAGGACCACCATCAACGCCAGGCCGCCCACCGCCGGGCGCAGGAAATTCCGCTTCAGGCCATCCACCGAGGTTCGCCGCCATGCCAGCAACGGCCCCACGCCGGTCAGAAACAACAGCAGCAACCCGAGCGGCACGTTGATGCGGTTGAAAAACGGCGCGTCCACGCTGATCTTCTCGCCGGTGACAGCCTCCGAGAGCACCGGAAACAGCGTGCCCCAAAGCACCGCGAAGCAGGCCGCCACGAAGATCAGATTGTTGAAGAGAAAACTGGATTCGCGCGAAATCACGCTTTCCAGGCGAGCCTTGGTGCGCAGATAGTCCAGGCGGTTCACGATCAGCCACGCGGTCAGGCCCGTCGCCAGCGCCAGGAAACCGAGGAACCAGGCCCCGATGGGCGACTGCGCAAAAGAATGCACCGAGCTGACCACGCCGGAGCGCGTCAGGAACGTGCCCAGGATGCTGAGCAGGAACGTGGCCGACACCAGCGACACGTTCCAGACCTTCATCATGCCCTTCTTTTCCTGCATCATCACCGAGTGCAGGAACGCGGTCGCCGTCAGCCAGGGCAACAGGGACGCGTTCTCGACCGGATCCCAGGCCCAGTAGCCGCCCCAGCCCAGCACGGCATAGGCCCAGCCCGCGCCGAGCAGGATGCCGATGCTCTGAAACAGCCACGTGATCAGGGCCCAGCGCCGCGTCACACGAGTCCAACCTTCGCCGGGCGCGCGCGTGATCAGGGAGGCCATGGCGAAAGCGTAAGGCACGGTGAAGCCGACGTAGCCCAGATACAGCGTGGGCGGGTGAGCCGCCATGGCCCAGTATTGCAGCAGCGGGTTCAACCCGTTGCCATCGGGAACGGCGGTGACCGAACGGCCCACGGCCAGCACGCGGAAGGGACTGGCCACGAAGGCATTGAGGATGAGGAAAAAGCACTGCGTGGCCATCAAAACCGCGGTGACGTACGGCATGAGCAAACGCTCGCGACGCCCGTGCCGCCAGACCACGATCAAGGCGTAGGTGGCCAGCAGCCAGGACCAGAACAAAAGCGAGCCTTCCTGTCCTCCCCACCAGGCGGCGAACTTGTACAGAGCGGGCATGGCGCGATTGGTGTGCGCCGCCACATAGGCGAGACGGAAGTCGCCGGTCATGAGCGCCGCCACCAGCAGCGCAGAGGCCAGGGTCAGCAGGAACCAGATGGCGAAGACGGCACGCTCGGCGCTGGCCACCAGGTACGTTTTCCGGCGCCACCCGCCGACCGCCGAAGCGAGGACCGCGTAAGCCGACAGACAAAAGGCCAGTAGCAAGGCCAGGGCGCCCAGGTTCTCCATGACCTGATCCTTTAGAGACCGGCGTTGTTCAAGGGCGCCGGCGCTGAACCGGCGCGGCCACCGGGTTTGGCCTCATATTTGGAGGCGCACTTGGCCTGGATGCGCGAGGCCTGGAAAACCCCGTCTTGCCCCATCCTGCCGTCGGCGACCGCCTGCGCGCCGTCGCGGAAGGTGTCAGGCAAAGGCTCGCTTCCGCGGTAGACGACCGGCAGCCGGAGTTCGTTCTGACGCAGCACGAAGTAGACTTCAGCGCCCGCACGGCGAATCGAGCCCTGTTCGACGTCGCCCGCCACGCGCAGCCGCTTGCCCAGTGCCGCCTGCCCCATCTGATTGAGCTCGGCCACGGTCTTGTAGTAGGTTTTGGCTTCCCCGACGCCGCTGGCCGCCAGCCAGACCAGCGTGCCCAGCAAAAGCGAAATCAACGCGGCGAACTTGCCGTAGCGCTTCATACCAGCCCTTGTCCCCAGTATAGCGGGGCGTCGCGATCCGCCGCTGCGGATTGCAATCGTCCGCCCGCACCCATCCCTCAGACGTCCCACTCCGGTTGCCACAACGCCCGGCGCTTCTCGCGGTAGGCGATGTTGACCAGGTGGCAGGCGACCGAGGAGTAGTGGCCCTCGACCTCATCGCAGTTCGGCCGCTTGCGCGTGCGCATGCACTCCAGCCAGTTGGCCATGTGGCTAGTCTCGGGCGAACCGGGCGCGCGAATCTCGCCCAGGTTGGCGTTGGAGTCGGCGGGCAGGAATTCGTAACCGCGCCGGAAAATCGAAAGCCGGCCGCCGGAGCCCAAAAAGACGATATCGGCGGCGCCTTTGGGAATCAGATCGGTGAGAGTGGCCTCGAAGGTGACCGTGAGTTTCTCGGGATACTCGACGATGGCGTTGATGTTATCCGGCGTGTCCCGCCCGTCGTCGTAACGGTAGATCCCGCCCAGCGCCACCGCCGCCAGGGGCCGGCGGACGTTCAGGAACCAGTGCACCACATCCACCATATGGACGAACAACCCGCCCGTCTGGCCGCCGGTCGAGAAATCCCAATAGGCGAAGCGGTTGAAGTAGCGTTTGGGATCCCAGGGGATCCTGGGCAGCCAGCCCAGGCACGCCTCCCAGTCCAGCCCCTCGGGCTTGCGCTCCATGCCCGGCGGCACCGGCGTCAAATAGCCGCGATTGCCGTTCCAGACCGTGCGCACCATGGTGACGCGGCCGATGAGGCCGCTGTCGAAGAAACGCTCCTTGGCTTCGATGAAATGGGCCATGGAACGCTGCTGCGTGCCTACCTGCACGATGCGTTTGTTCGCGCGCGCGGCCTGCACCACCTCGTGGCCTTGCATGGGCAGCGAAGTCATGGGTTTTTCCACGAAGACGTCCTTGCCCGCCCGGCAGGCGTCCGCCGTGATCTGCGCATGCAGGTGATCGAAGGTAGCGACGATGACGCCGTCCACGTCCTGGTGATCGAGCACTCGCCGGTAGTCGGCGTAGGAGGCCACGCCTCCCCCGGCGATTTCCGCCGCCTGGTTTCGCCGCACGTCCCAGGCGTCGCAGACGGCGACCCACAGGATGCCGCCGACCTGGTTGGCGACCCGCATCAGATGCTGGCCCCGGCTGCCCGTACCGATGATGCTCAAGCGAATGCGGTCAGCCGCTCCCACAACGCGCGCGGCGGATAGCGCCGTGGCGGCGCCCAGAAAAATGCGTCGCGAGGTCATGACTGGTCTCCCGGTTTGAACGATAACACAAGCGGCGGCTCAGCGCAGCAGGCTCGCCGCAGCCTCGTCGAGGAACCAGCAGACGCTGCGGCCGTGATGGCAATCCAGTTGCGCCGGCAGCCTTCGTGGATCGCAGGGATCGCAGAAGACGGCCCGCACGGCCTCGGCTTTTTCGGCGCCTGTCACCAAGAAGACGCTGTGGCCTGCCGCCAGCAGGACGCCGGGCAGCAGGGTGATGCGCCATCGGGCGGGATTCTCGAGGTACACGGCGGCAGCGATGCCTTCGCGATCCTCCACCAACGGATCGCCGGGGAACAAGCCGGCGGTGTGGCCGTCCGCGCCCAGGTCACGGTGAATCACGTCGAAGCGCGGCATTTCGCCCGGCGCCGGGCGGAAGAATTCGCAAAGCTCCCGGCGGTAGCGCTCGGCGGCTGCGTCGGGCGTGAGCTCGGCGGGGATGCGGTGGACGTTGCGCCCGGGAATGCGAGCCGGGGCGATAAAACATTCCAGCGCCGTCTTGTACAGCTCGGCCGGGTCCCCGCCCGGCTTCGGCCGTTCTTCCACCCAGAACAAGTGGACCTGGTGCCAGGGGAAAGGGGTTCGACCGAGAACCTCCAGCAACAGGGGCGCCTCCTCGCCCCCGGAAACGGCGAGCGTGGCGAAGGAGCGACCCGCCAGCGCGTCCTCCAGGCGGGCCGCGATGTGATGGGCGCAGGCTTGCGCGGCCTGGCGCGCATCGGGGTAACGGAACCACCGGGCGCCCATGCGGCCCTCCGCCCCTTATCATATGCCGGAGCGGGCCGGGCGGGGCGGTCTTCAGTCCTGAATCCTGCCCAGCGAGGAGCGCCAGTCGAGTTCCGCAAGGAAACGGGGATCTTCCCGCCAGCGCGGCCGCACCTTGACGAAAAGTTCCAGGAAAATCTTGCGTCCGAACAGGGCTTCCATCTCCTGACGAGCCGCGGCGCCGACTTTTTTGAGCAACTGGCCGCCGGCGCCGATGACGATGCCTTTCTGGCCTTCCTTCTCGACGTAGATGGTGGCGTAGATGCGCAGCAGCCCGGGCGTTTCCTCCCAACGGTCCACAACGACGGCGACGGCGTGCGGCACTTCCTGGCGCGTCAGGTGCATGATCTTTTCGCGGATCAGCTCGGCGGCGAGAAATCGTTCAGGCTGATCGGTGAGATAGTCGGGGGGGAAGTAAGCCGGTCCCTCGGGCAAGCGCTGGACGATGGCGTCTTGCAAGGCGTCCAGACCGTCGCCTCGCAGGGCGGAGATGGGGATATATTCGGCGAACTCGCCCACGTGCCGGTAGTCGTCAATCAGCGGCAGTAGCTTGCTTTTGTCGCGCAGGCGGTCAATCTTGTTGATGACCAGGAAGGCAGGCGTGCCCGTGGCCAGAACCATCCGGATGGCCTCGCGCTCGGCGTCGGTCACCGGACAGGCGGCTTCCACCAGGTAAAGGAGCAGGTCGCGTTCCTCCAAGGCGGCGCGCACGGTTTCCATCATGCGACGGTTGAAGACCGAATCAGGCTTGTGGATGCCCGGAGTGTCAAGAAAGACGATCTGAGCGTGGGGCAACGTGAGCACGCCCTGGATGAGGGTGCGCGTGGTTTGCGGCTTGTCCGTGACGATGGCCAGGCGCGCCCGGGTCATCGCATTGAGCAGGGTGGACTTGCCTACGTTGGGCCGACCCAGAATCGAGACAAATCCCGAACGGAACCGATCCGAGGGGACCCCGGGTTGGGACGTGCTTTCCGGCTCGCTCATGAGCTTGCGTCTACGCGGGCAGCAGGCTGACCGTTGTTCAGCGGGCCGGGCGTGCGCGAGACGCGAACCTGCTCCACCCGCAGTTCGTTGCCGGCCAGCACCTCGATCAGGATACCGTTGCGCTGTACCTGTTCGCCGGGCGCGGGCACGCGCCCCAGCCACTCGGTGACGAGCCCGCCCACCGTGGTGGATTCCGGCGGCGGCTGCGGGCGGAAGTCGAGAAGTTCCTGAAGCCGGTCGAGATCGAGATTGCCCGAGACGACGTAGCGGCCCTCGCCGTCGGGCGTCACGTCCAGGCCGGGCTCGTGCTCGTCGCGGATCTCGCCGAATACCTCTTCCACCAGATCTTCCAGGGTCACCAGGCCCGCCGTGTTGCCGTACTCGTCCACCACGATGGCCATGTGCGCGCGGTCCTGTTGCATCTCGCGCAGCAGGGCGCTGACCGGCTTGGTCTCGGGCACGAAGCGCAGCGGGCGCGCCAGCTCGCGCACCTTGCGCTGCCGCCTCTCGGGCTCGTCCACTTCGAACATGTCGCGCACGTGCACGAAGCCGATGATGTCGTCAACGGAGGATTCATAGACAGGAATGCGGGAGTATTGCTCGTGGATGACCAGTTCGCGCAGCTCCTCCAGCGTGCGCTCCGCCTGGATGGCCACGATCATGGGCCGTGGGGTCATCACTTCGCGCACCGTCTTGTCGCCGAAGGCGACCACCGACTGGATGAGTTCGTGGTCGCTTTCTTCGATCAGGCCTTCTTCGGTTCCCGCCTCCAGCAGCACCTCGATGTCGTTGTTGGGGCCGGACGGTTGGGGCGCCTCGGCAGGCCGATCGCTGATTTCCACCACGGATTCGAAGAACTCGAACACCGCCACCGGCGGCCGCATGGCCAGAGCCAGGACCCGGAGACCGGGGATCAGCGGGTCCAGCCACTGCCCGCGCGAGCGGCGATAGAGCAGTTGCGGGGTGACGTAGGCGGACAGAAGCATGACCGCCAGGCCGGTGAGCAGGCCCGTGGCCAGCCCCGAGCCGTTGAAGCCCTCGGCGCCCAAGCCCGCTCCGAGACAAACCGCGCCCAGCGCCACCAGGGACGCGTGCTTGACCAGAGAATAGGTGAGAGCGCCGCGTTCCTGGTCCATGCCCAGGCGATCCAACAAATTTTCCTTGAAATGTTCCAGCGCGGGACGCTCGCGAGCCCGCAAGCGCAGGGACTCCAGATACAGCAGTTGCACGAAGCTCACCACGGCAAGCAGGACGGCCAGCAGGACGATGCCCAGCGCCCAGAGCATCTTCAGGCCTCCGCTCGTTCCGTGAGCCCGGCCGGCAGGCCCAGCCGCCTGCGCCAGCGAGCTTCGGCGCGGGCCATGCGGCCGCCGTCCGAGTCGTGGTCCATGCCTTTCAGGTGCAGCAAGCCGTGCAACATCAGGACGCCGATTTCGTCCTCCAGGGAATGCCCGAAGCGCCGGGCCTGACGGGCGGCCCGCGGAAGGGAGATCGCGATCTCGCCCAACGGGCGTGCGCCGGCGCGCTCTCCGGGCAAGAGCCGCGGCGCGGGAAACGAGAGGACGTCGGTGGGCCGGTCTTTGCCCAGAAAGCGCCGGTTCAGCCGCCTGAGTTCCGCATCCGTCGTGATCAGGCAGCAGAAGGCGCGGCCGCGGGCAAGCTCCCGCCGCAGGCGCTCGGCCAGAGCCCGGATGACGCCCCGCCGCAGCGAGCGCGGCGGCCGGCGGAAGATGACGATACTGTCGTCGGGATCGCTCATAAGGCCCTCTCAGGGCCGGGGCGACTCGGAGGGCGCGTCGTTCCAGCGCAGCGACAGTTGACGGTCCTGCTGCGCCTGCTCGTAGCGTTCGTAAGCTTTCACGATGCGTTGCACCAGGCTGTGACGCACCACGTCGCGCTCGTCGAAGTAGATGAAGCTGATGCCCTCGACGCCGCGCAGGACCTCTTCGGCATGGAGCAAGCCGCTTTTCTTGCCCGGCGGCAGGTCAATCTGGGTGACGTCGCCGGTGACCACCATCTTGGCGTTGAAGCCCTGGCGCGTGAGAATCATCTTCATCTGTTCGGGGGTCGAGTTCTGCGCCTCGTCCACGATGATGAAGCTGTCGTTCAGCGTGCGACCGCGCATGAAGGCGATGGGCGCGATTTCGATCACCGAGCGTTCCAGCAGCCTCTCCACCTTCTCCATGTCGAGCATGTCATACAGCGCATCGTAGAGCGGGCGCAGGTAAGGATCCACCTTTTCCTGCAGAGTTCCGGGCAGGAAACCCAGTTTCTCGCCGGCCTCGACCGCAGGCCGCGTCAGGATGATGCGGCTCATCTTCTTGTTGAGCAGAGCCGACAGCGCCATGGCGACGGCCAGATAGGTCTTGCCGGTGCCCGCCGGGCCGATGCCGAAGACCAGGTCGTTGCGCTCGATGGCCTCCATGTATCGGCGCTGGTTGATGGTCTTGGGCACGACAACCTTCTTGCCGAAATTGCGCTGGCGTCCGCTGAGGACGAGGTTGCGCAAGGTAACGGCCGGATCCTCGGTAACCACGCGAAGGTAGCTGTTCAGGTCGCCGTTGCTGAAGACGTGGCCCTCCTGAACCAGCGAGATGTAGTCTTGCAGGATCCCCTCGGCGCGGCTGACGGCCTCGGCGTCACCCTCGATTTCCAGACTGTCCTCCAAGAGCTGGGTGGTCACATGCAGGCTGGACTCGAGCAGCCGGATGTTCTCGTCCCTCGTGCCGAACAACGGCTCCAGGCCGCGGGTGATCTGAACGGAGACTTTCATCCTATCCGAAGCTTGTTTTCCTCCCATGGGGGATCTTCCGCCGTCCGGGCATGCATCCCGCCTTGCACAGGACACCCGAGCCGTGAATTGCGATCGGAGCCTCAAGCACGGGGTACCCCAGACAAGTGCGGGATCGTGGCCGTCCGCGAGGGCGGAAGGACAATAATCATCCGTGACCGATTATATCAGAAAGGCGAAGGCTCCGAACCGGATTTCAAGCGGCGATGGCGGCATCCGCAAACCCGGCGCCTTGCCGGCGCTTTCGCCGCCGGCCCTGTCGCGCCGGCACGCCGGCGTCCGCCACCGCCTTCCCCCCGGACCTTTTGACATCCCCGATCCGCTGTAAGCTAGGGGAGGTGAAACCGATCGGTCGCCGAGGACTCCTGAGATCCGCCGCCGCCCTGCCTTTCGCCCGGATGCTTGCCGGGTTCCAGGCCGAACCCGGCCTGAGGGAACACGCGACCAAAGCCGGCCTGCTGTACGGCGCCGCGGCTGCCTGGCCGGCGCTCCGCGACGATGCCGACTACGCGGCCAGCTTTGCCCGCGAGTGCAACATCCTCGTGCCCGAGAACGTGCTCAAAATGGGGCCGGTCCAGCCCTCCCCGGGAATTTTCTTCTTCGAGCCGGCCGACTCCATGGCCGACTTCTGCCGGGAGCACGACATGCAAATGCGCGGCCATACTCTGGTCTGGCACATACAGATGTGGCCTTGGTTTAAAACCGAGGTCACCGCCGAAAACGCCAGAGAGCACCTGGAAAAACACATCGCCGCGGTGGCCGGACGATACCGCGGCCGCATGCATTCCTGGGACGTGGTCAACGAAGCAGTCTACCCTCCCGACGGTCGCGAGGACGGGTTGCGCATCACACCGTTTCTGGAACTGATCGGGCCGGATTACATCGAGCTGGCTTTCCGGACGGCCCACAGCGCCGATCCCGACGCCAGGCTCACTTACAACGACTACGGGCTCGACTATGACTCGCCCGAACAGGAAGTCAAGCGGCAGGCGGTCTTGCGGCTGCTGCGCCACCTGAAAGAACGGGATGTTCCTCTCCATGCCTTCGGCATGCAAGCGCACCTGGACTGGGCCGCCTTCCGGAACTTCAAAGCAGAAACCTTGCAGGCTTTCTTTCGCGAGGTAGCTTCGCTCGGCCTGGAAATTTATATCACCGAACTGGACGTTGCCGACCGCGATCTTCCCGACGATATCGCGGAACGCGACGAGGCGGTGGCGCGGGTATACGAGAGTTACCTGACAGCCGCCCTCCAAGATCCCGCCGTCAAAGCCGTGCTGACGTGGGGACTCACCGACCGCTATACGTGGCTGGCCAGCCGCCGACGCCGGCCGAGCGGCACTCCGGTCCGCGTGTTGCCGCTCGATCGCGACTACCAGCGGAAGCCCGCCTGGCACGCCATGAAACGCGCGTTCCTTTCGGCGCCGCCGCGCAACGCCTGACTTAGACGGCGGTCAGGTCGAGCAGCCGCTCGATCCCCTCGGCCAGTTCTTCCGGAGGCGTCAACAAACTCACTACAAGGTAAGCTTCCCCGGTAAAATCGTAAAAATATCCGGGCTGGACAAGGACACCGCGATCCAACAGGTCCAGACACCACTGCTCCTCGCTGCGGACGCGCGGCACGCGCAAGACCGCGTACCAGCCCGCCTCGGCGCGGAGTACGGTCACCGCAGAAGCTTCCCCGCAGCGGGATCTCAGCCAGCGATAGTTTTCCCGGACCCGCCGGTGAATCTGGTCGCGGAGGGACCTGCCCGCCTCGACCAACACCGGCAAGGAGCACTGGACCGGCGTGCCTACGGAAAGGTAAGTGTCGGCGATCAATTCGAGACGTTTCAAAGCCTGCGCACGCCACGGCTCGGGACCGGCCAGCACGATCCAGGAAAGCTTCATCTGGGGAAGGCCGGCCGCTTTGGACAGCCCTCCCAGCACGAAACAGGGCGCGCGGTCCTCATCGCACAGCGAAGGAACGGAAACTGCCTCCAGCGGGTAATCGGCAAAAACTTCATCGGAAATGATTGTCAGTTCGTGCGCCAGGCAAAACTCCACCAGACGCCTGAGTTCTTCCGGCGAAAGGAAAGAACCGGTAGGATTGTTGGGCTGCACCACAACCACGGCACGGGTCCGCACGCCCGCGGCCTGCTCCAGCGTCTCCCAGTCCACCGACCAGCGGCTGTCATAGTGGAGCGTGAAATGGCGGCGGCGGACCGCTTCCAGCCCGGCCAGAAAGTCGAACAAAGGATAGGAAGGCCGCGGGGTCAGAATCTGATCGCCAGGATCGCAGAGTAACTTGAATAACCACGCATAGGCCTCGCTGGTCCCCGAGCATAACACGATGCGGTCCGGATTTACGGTGTAGCCCCGCTCGGAGTACCAGCGTGCAATTGCCTCGCGCGCATCGCGGGATCCGGCGGGCGCCGGATCGTAGACGAGCGTGCGGGGATCGGCCAGCGCTGCGCGGATAGCGTCCGGATAAGCGAATCCGGCGCGGGTGGGGTTGGACTGGGTCAGATCGAGGAGCGGTTCGCCCGATTTCCGGCGCTCCTCGACCGCCAACCAGAGCCGATTGACGGCAGTGTTCCAGGCAAGCCGTGAAGAAAACCGCATAGCCGCGGGCGGGCTCGCGCGAGCCCGCCCGGAAAAATAAGGGGATGCTCAGGCGGTGGCGGCGGCTTCCAGTTTGGGCCGCATCACCTCGACCAGCTCGCGCACCGCCCCCGCGCTCTTGTGCAGGGCGGCCAGCTCCTCCTCGGTCAGCTTCAGCTCGTAGATCTTCTCCACCCCCTGGGCGCCGAGCTTGACCGGAACGCCGACGAACAAGCCCTGGATGCCATACTCGCCCTCCAGGTACGCAGAGCACGGCAGCACGCGCTTGCGATCGTTCAGAATGGCGTCCACCATTTCGACCGTCGCGGCGGCCGGCGCGTAGTAGGCGCTGCCGGTCTTCAGGTAGCGCACGATCTCGGCCCCGCCGTCGCGGGTGCGCTTGACAATGCGATCCAGCGTCTCTTGATCCAGCAGATCAGTGAGCGGAATGCCGCCCACGCTGGAGTAGCGCACCAGCGGGACCATGGTGTCGCCGTGGCCGCCCAGCACCAGCGCGGTCACGTCCTTCATGGACACGTTCAATTCCTGGGCCACGAACGTGCGGAAGCGCGTGGTGTCCAGGATGCCGGCCATGCCCATGACGCGGTGCTTGGGGAAGCCGCTGACCTTGTAGGCCACGTGGCACATGGCGTCCAGCGGGTTGGTGACCACGATGAGGATGGCGTTGGGCGAGTGCTTGACCGCCTGCTCGACGGTGCTCTTGACGATGTCGTAATTCGCCCACAACAGATCATCGCGGCTCATGCCCGGCTTGCGCGGGAAGCCGGCGGTGAAGACGACGATGTCGGAGTCGGCCGTCGCCTCGTAGTCGTTGCCGCCCACGCAGGATACGTCCACACCCTCGATGGGGCAGGACTGCAAGATATCCAGAGCCTTGCCGGTGGGCACACCCTCCAGGATGTCCACGACCACGATGTCGGCCAGCCCCTTGTGCGCCAACTGGACGGCGCAACTGGCGCCCACGTTGCCCGCACCGACCACAGTAACCTTTTTGCGCATGTGTCCTCCCTGTCCTATAGGCCAAAATCAGGCGGCCGCGGCCGCCCGGTCCATGTTCTCGATGATTGCGTCCGCGAACTCGCTGGTCTTCAGCTTGGTCGCGCCCTCCATCAACCTGTGCATGTCGTAGGTCACGCGCTTTTGCCGGATGGTTTCGGTGATGCCCTGTTCGATGAGGTTGCTGACCTCCTTCCAACCCATGTAGGAGAACATCATGGAGCCGCTGAGGATTACGCTGGAGGGGTTGACGACGTCCTGCCCGGCGTACTTGGGCGCGGTGCCGTGCGTAGCCTCGAAGACGCCGTGCTCATCACCGATGTTGCCGCCCGGCGCGATGCCCAGCCCGCCCACCTGCGCGGCGCAGGCGTCCGAGAGGTAATCGCCGTTGAGGTTGGGCGTGGCGATCACGTCGTACTCGTCCGGTCGCAGCAACACTTGCTGGAACATCGAGTCGGCGATCCGATCCTTGATGATGATCTTGCCCGGCGGCGGGTTGGCCCCGGCTTCAGCCTCGGTGACCACCTGATCGGGGAACTCTTCGCGCGCCACTTCGTAACCCCAGTCGCGGAAAGCGCCCTCGGTGAACTTCATGATGTTGCCCTTGTGGACCAGGGTCACGCTGCGGCGGTTGTTCTCGATCGCGTAGCGAAGGGCGCGACGCACCAGGCGTTTGGTTCCGGTGATCGAAATGGGCTTGACGCCGATGCCCGAGTCGGGCCGGATTTTGCAGCCCATCTCTCGGGTGAGCCACTCGATGACTTTCTGCGCTTCGGGTGTGCCCTGGCGCCACTCGATCCCGGCGTAGACGTCCTCGGTGTTCTCGCGGAAGATCACCACGTCGAGTTTTTCCGGGTGCCTCATGGGGGAAGGCACGCCGGGATAGTAGCGCACGGGACGCCAGCAGACGTAGAGATCGAGCAACTGGCGCAGGGCGACGTTCAGGCTGCGATGGCCGCCTCCCACCGGGGTGGTCAGCGGTCCCTTGATGGCGATGCGGAAACGCTGGATCGCCTTCAAGGTGTCCTCCGGCAACCAGGTGTTGAACATGTTGAAGGCTTTCTCTCCGGCGAAGACCTCGTACCAGACGACCTTGCGGCGGCCACCGTAGGCGCGCTCTACGGCGGCGTCGAAGACGCGGCGGGCCGCTCGCCAGATGTCAGGTCCGGTGCCATCGCCTTCGATGAAGGGAATGATCGGCCGGTCGGGTACGACAAATTTGCCGTCGCGAAACTCGATCGGTTGCCCATTCTCAGGCACAGGCATATTGTTGTAGGATTCCATAGCCTCTCCCGTATGCATGCCCCCGCAGGCCCTTTTCATCAGCCCGCGGCGCTTCGAACCGGAGCACTCCCTCCGATTCGGCTTAAACTATATCAAGTCACGCGCGACTCAGCAACTGCACACAACGAGCGCCCGTCCGCCGGCGCCAAGTCACTGCGGGACTTCCGGCGGCGCGGCCACGACCTCTTCATAGGCCCAGCGGCGCGTGATCAGGCCGGCGTGCAAGAACACCTCCAGCGCCTGCTCGTAAAGATCGCGCGGAATGGCCACCCCACCATCCCAGCAACCCAGGGTCTGATATCGAGAAATGGCCGCGGCCAGGGCCGCAAAAGGGATGGCCGGGAAAAACGGCGTCACGCAGGCGGCAACGTCCTGCGCCGCAGTCGTCCGAACCCACTCGCGCGCCTTGGAGTACGCCCTCAGGAAAGCCCGCGCCGCTTCGGTTTCCAGAAAGCGGCGCGACGCCAACAGGCTGCTGAACGCCACCGGCGGCATGGCTTCGCCGACCGAAGCCACCACGCAGCCGGCGCCCTCGTGCTCCAACTGCTGCGCGGCCGGGCCTTGCAGGTGTGCGAAGTCGGCCTCGCCGCGGCGGAAGGCTTCGGCGATTTGCTCCGGCGTGCCTGCATCCACGGCGCGGATCCGACTCCAGTCAGCGCCCTGCCGGTGCACGGCATACTTGAGCATGGCCAGCGGCTGCGCGGCGTGATCGGCCAGCAGCGTGCGGCCCTCGAGCATCTTCCACTGGAACGAGGACTCGCCCTGCCTGGCCACCAGGAAGAACCCGTCGCGCCGGTTGATCTGTGCGAAATGCACCGGCAACTCAGCCGCGCCTCCTTCCAGGGCCAGCCAGCTCGAGGACACGGCGGACTGAACGATGTCGGCTTCACCCCGAGCGATCCAATCCTGAGCACGTTCCCCCGGGGCCATCGGCCGATAGGTTGCGGACAGACCCTCCTGTCGGAGAAACCCGGCGGCTACGGAGGCGATGAGAGGACTGTAGAAGGCCGAATGCCGGGAGACGACGATACGCAGCTCGCTCACCCCGTCAGTATACCCGCCCCGTTGGCCGCGGATTTTGCTACAATACGGTCTCGATGGCCAGGTAGCTCAGTTGGTAGAGCGCAGCCCTGAAAAGGCTGGCGTCGGGGGTTCGATTCCCTCCCTGGCCACCACGGGCTTGCTCCCCGAGACCTGATTTCACCTGTGAACGGCCGCCTGCCGGCGGCAGATGTATCATACTCGCCATGCGTATTCTCCTGGTGGCGGTCTGCATCGTCGGCAGCCTGGCTGGGTCGGAAACCTACCGGCTTGTCCCCGCCCCGCGGTCGCTGGTGCGCAATGAGGGGTGGCTGGAGTTGCGCTCGCCGGTGCGCATCTGGGCGGCCAACTCAGAAGACAGGCTGGCGGCGGAAACCCTCGTAGAAGAACTCGAGCAAACGCATCGCCGCGACGGAGTCATTTCCGCCGGCGAAGGCGCGGTGATTCGGCTAATTCGCGCGGGCGATCCGGCGGCGGATCGCGAGATTCAGGCTCTCGGCCTGGACCGTCGCGCGCTGGAAGACGAGGAAGGCTACTGGCTGCATTCCAGCCCCCGCGGCGTTCTCATCGCCGCGCGCACGGCGGCCGGCGTGTTCTATGGCGCGCAGACGCTGCGCCAGCTCATGGGCCCCGGCGCGCGCGTGCCCGCGGTCTCCATCGCCGACTGGCCCGCGCTGCGCTACCGCGGCCTCTCCCTGGACGTCAGCCGCGGCCCCATCCCCACCGACGCACAGCTCGAGCGGCTGATCCGCCTGGCGGCTGAGTTCAAGCTCAACATGCTCAGCCTGTACATGGAGCACGTCTTCACCTACCGGCACGCCCCGCTGGCGGCGCCCGAGGGAGGCGAGTTCACGCCCGAACAGATGCGCCGTCTGGCCGAGTACGCCCGCCGCTACCACATCGAACTCGTGCCGCAGCAGCAGACCTTCGGCCATCTTCACCACATGCTGAAATTCGAGCGTTACGCGGCGCTGGCCGAAGTCCCCTACGGCTCCGTCATCACTCCGGCGGCCGAGGAAACCTACCAATGGATCCGCCAGGCCGCGCAGCAACTGGCCGAGACGTTCCCCGGACAGTTCCTCCACATCGGCAGCGACGAAACCTGGGAGCTGGGGCAGGGCCGCAGCCGCGAGCAAGCCGAACGCATCGGAGTCGGGCGGCTATACGTGCGCCACTTGCAGCGCGTGGCCGAACTGCTTCGCCCTTTGGGCCGTCGGATCATGTTCTGGGGCGATATCGCCCTCAAGCACGGCGAGCTGATCCCCGAGCTGCCCCGCGATCTGGTGGCGATGACCTGGGTGTATGATCCGCGCGACGATTTCTCCGAGTACATCGAGCCGTTTCGCAAGGCGGGCTTCGCCCTCTTCGTCTGCCCGGGCTTGAACAACTGGAACCGCGTCTTCCCCAACGTCTCCAACGCCCTGGCCAACATCGCCGCATTCGTGCGGGACGGCAAGCGCGCGGGCGCCCTGGGCATGTTCAACACGCACTGGGCCGACGACGGCGAGGCCCTGCTCAATCACAACTGGTACGGGATCCTGTATTCGGCCGCGGCGGCCTGGCAGTCGCGCGAGCCCTCTCGGGCAGAATTCGACGCCGCCTTCGACTGGGCATTCTACCGGAACCCCCAGCCGGTCTTCGCCGAGGTCATCCGCCGCCTCGATCAGGTGCACGGCATCCTGCGGACGGCCGGAGTCGGTGACGGGACCAATCGTCTGTTCTGGCTCGATCCGTTCGCACCGGCAGGGGTCGCTCTGACCGCGCGAATGGCGCCCGCAGCCTCGGCCATCCGCATGGCCGCCGAGGAAGCGCTCGAGCAGTTGCAAGCGCATCAGGCCAAAGCGCAGCGCCACGCCGATACGCTGCCGGCCCTCAGACTGGCCGCCAAACGGTTCGACTACCTGGGCATGAAGGTGCAGTTTGCGCGCCGCATCGGCGAAATTTACCGCGAGGCTCTGGCCGCCCGCGCGCCTCGCGGCTTCGGACGCATCAACGGCACGAACGGAATGCTTCAGGATCTCCGGGATTACGCCACCGAGTTGCGGGAGCTGCAACGCCGCGCGTGGCTGACCGAGAACCGGCCTTATTGGCTCGACAACGTGCTGGTGCGTTACGATGACGAAGCCTTGCTTTGGACGCGGCGGATTCGCCTGTTCACCGAAGCTCTCCAGCAGTACCAACTGTGGCAGCGCCTGCCGCCGCCCGAACAGTTGGGGCTGCATCTGCCGTGAGAAAGGAGAACGCTCGTGCGCAGCACGAAGATCGTAGCCACGCTCGGACCGGCCACTGAAGATCCCGCCACGATTCGCGCCCTGATCGAAGCCGGCGTGGACGTCTTCCGCCTCAATCTGGCGCATGGCGCGCGCGAAGGGCACGCCGCGCGGATCCGGCGAGTGCGCGATTTGTCGCCCGATCCGGCGATCGGACCTGCCGTCCTGGCCGATTTGCAAGGGCCGAAACTGCGCCTGGGCAGCTTCGAGGCAGGCGCAGTGACGCTGGGGGCGGGCGCGGAGTTCGCATTGACGACGCTGCCCGTCGCCGGCTCAGCCGCCGTCGCTTCGGTCAACTATGAAGGTTTCGCGCGCGATGTGCGCCCAGGCGATACGGTCCTGCTGGCCGATGGCGCCGTAACGCTGCGGGTGGAAAGCACGGACGGCGTCACCGTGCGCTGCCGCGTCCTCAGCGGCGGACGTATTTCCGACCGCAAGGGAATCAACCTGCCAGGGGCGCGTCTGAACCTGCCTGCCTTGACCGAGAAAGATCTGGCCGACCTGCGTGCGATCGTGGCTGCGGGCGCCGATCTGGTGAGTCTCTCCTTCGTGCGTCGCGCCTCGGACGTGGTCGCGTTGCGCCGGCGCCTGGAGGAACTGGGAGCGCGGCTGCCCATCGTCGCCAAAATCGAGAAACCCGAAGCCCTCGAGCATCTCGAGGAAATCCTGGAACAGGCGGACGGTGTAATGGTGGCTCGCGGCGACTTGGGCGTGGAGCTGGCGCTCGAGAAGGTTCCCCACGCGCAGAAGCGGATCCTCGGCGAGGCGCGCCGGCGGGCCCGGTTCGCCATCACGGCCACGCAGATGCTCGAGTCCATGGTCGAGAATCCGTACCCTACGCGCGCCGAGGTCAGTGACGTGGCCAACGCGATTTACGACGGCACCGATGCTGTGATGCTGTCGGCGGAAACGTCGGTGGGCCGCTACCCTGTGGAAGCCGTGCGCATGATGGCGCGGATCGCCGCCGAGACCGAAGAGACGCTGGGCGAGCAAGGGCCGGCGGGAGAAGGTCCGCCGCCCTCTTCGGACGCGCAGATCCTGGCCGAGATCGCCATCCGGGCGGCGCGCGGCGCCGGCGTGGCGGCGGTGGCGGTGTTCACGGTGAGCGGTTCCACAGCGCGATTGCTGGCCGCACACCGCCCCCCGGTGCCGATTTACGCATTCACGCCCGAGCCTGCCCTGGCGCGCCAACTGGCCCCGGTGTTCGGCGTGCGGGTCGTGCTGGCGCCGATGCTTGGCTCTGTGGATGAAATGCTGGCCTGTCTGGACCGGACCTTGCTCGAGCGTGGCTGGCTTCAACCCGGCCAGCGCGTGGTTTTCGTCGCCGGCCAACCTTTGGGACGCCCCGGCACAACGAACCTGATGAAACTGCACGTGCTGGGAAGTTAGCCAGACAAGACCGCGGACTTGTGGCGGGCCAGCCGCGGACCGCGGGTTATGACGAACGCCTGTTCGCTTCCTGATTGAAGCTGCGAACCCGAGTTTCAAGCTGAGCATGCCGTGCTAGAATGCTACGGCATCGGCTCATGGCGTACTACATTGACCTTTTCTCCCCCGAAACCTACAAGGCCTTCGAGGCGCACGGATGCAATATCTCGGGATTCCGCGAGCGACACCGTTCCGCAGCTCAAAATGTCCGTCCGGGCGACAAGTTTATCTGTTACGTCACTGGGTTCTCAAGGTGGGTCGGCGTGTTGGAGGTCCTGGAAGGCCCCTTCACCGATCAAACACCGATCTTCTACTCCAGTAACGACCCTTTTATCGTCCGATTCCGCGTGCGGCCCATCGTGTGGCTGCCCCTGGAAAAGGGCATTCCAATTTCCCATGATGAGGTGTGGCAGAAGCTCTCATTCACCGCAGGCCTGCCGCCGGGTTCAATGCGCTGGACCGCGATGGTGCGGCAAAGTTTGCGGCGGCTCCAAGACAGCGATGGCGCCTTCCTCGAGGACTTACTGAAACGGCACGAGCAGAGCGGCGAGAGTTTTCCGATTGACGCAAAGCTTGCGGCCCGCGTGGCGCTTCACCGCGTCAAACGCCCGGACCGGGAGGTGGACGTCACCGTGCCCGAGCGTGCAGCGGAAGAGGAAAGCGAGGACGAGGTGGCGCCACCGGCGGTGCGGGAGTCAACCAGGATACAGGCACTGCTGGCGAAAGTGGGAGCCGAAATGGGGTTTCAGATATGGGTCCCGCAGGTCGATCGCTCGCGCGTGCTGGAGGAATGGCCGCAGGGCAAAGAGAAACTCCTGGAGCGCCTGCCGCTGAGCTACGACGAGGCCACGATGAAAACCATCGAGCAAATTGATGTCCTGTGGGTAAAAGGTCACAGCATCAGGAGAGCGTTTGAAGTCGAGCATACTACGTCCGTCTATTCGGGCCTGCTACGAATGGCGGACCTCCTTGCCCTGCAACCGAACCTGGCCATCAAGTTGCACATCGTCGCGCCCTCCTCCCGGCGCGACAAGGTCCTACGTGAACTGCGCCGACCGGTCTTCAAGCTGATCCAACCGCGGCCGCTGGCCGAACAGTGTACCTACCTGTCTTACGAGAGCGTGCAGGAGATTGCCCAGAACCCGCATTTGCGCCATCTCTCGGAGACCGTCCTCGAGGAATACGAGGAAGAATGCGAACCGTAACGGGCTCGAGGCCGCCGTGCGAGGTCCGCGAGCCCCGGTCCGGGGCCAAGCCGGCTCGGGCCTGGCAGTGGATGGGAAGAGTCGCGGCCTTGGCTCGCTTGAAGGGAGCCGTGATCAGCGGCAAGGGCGCCGGGCCTTGGGTTTTCCGCACGTCACGCACGGGATAGTGCCGCCTCGATAGCCGGAAACTCGGTCCGTTGGGTTCCCCGCCCCCGCGCGGCCAATCCTCCACCGGGGCTGCGCGAGGCATCCGGGTTGGCTCGCCCGTGGCGAGCCCGCCGCCGGCACCCCACGCAGGTCAGTTTGCGGTCTGCGAGCAGGCGGTCACGGCTGCGGCTTGGCTTCCTCGGGCTTGGGCTGAGCGGGCCGGGCCTCCTCGGGCTTGGGCTCGGCCGATTCCACCGTCACCTTGACCGGCTGCTCGATGTACTTGGGGTCCTTGCCCGCGGTCAGGATCATCAACGCGAAGCGCCCGGGTTTGACGTTGGGCGGGATGCGGAATTTCAGAGTCGTGGCGCCCTGTTCGGTCACGGGCACTTTCAGATCATTCTTGCCGTCGGTCAAGAAGACTTCCGCAACATGGGTTTTTTCGAGATTCTCGCCGGTGACGGTCAGAACATCACCCACCTTGCCGGAGGTCGGATCCACCGAGATCATGCGGGGCATCGGGGCCTGAGCCCAAAGCACCGGGAGAACAGCGGCCGCCAGGGCCATGCGCAGAAGTTGAAATGACGTCATCTGAATGCGGTCCTCCAATCAAGAATGCTAGTCCTGTCCGCGGCCAAATGCAAGCCGCCCGGCGCCCGGCACGGCCGGGCCAAGGCGCGAGCAGGCGAGAAGCCCCCGACTCAACTATCCTGGCGATTGGGATCGTGCAGACCCTTGTGGATGGCGTAGAGAGCCAACTCGAGGCGATCGGAAACGCCGAGCTTGTCAAAGATGTTGTGCAGGTGGTTTTTGACCGTCTGTTCGCTGATGAACATCTTCTCGGCGATCTCTTTGTTCTTGTAGCCCTGCGCGACCAGGGCCACGATCTCTCGCTCCCGCTGGCTCAAGGGGGCGCGACCGCGGCCTCGCCGGTCCCCCGCGGGGGCCGGATCGGGCACCGAAGCAAACTGGCGCATGACGGCCGCCGTGGTGTAGGAATCCAGCCAGATTTCACCGGCATGCACCTTGCGAATGCTTTTCATCAGGAGTTCGGTGGCGGTCTGCTTGAGCACGATGCCCGAGCAGCCGAATTTCATGGCCTGCACGAACTCGTTCTTGTCCTCGGAGGCGGTCAGGACGATGATCTTGGTGCGCTGGCGCGCCAGATGCAGACGTTGCAAAACGCTCAGGCCATCCAGGCCGGGCATGCGAAGGTCCAGCAGAAGAATGTCGGGTTCCAGCTCCTCCAGCAGTCGAAAAACCTCCGGCCCGTCGTTGGCCTCGCCGACGACCTCGAAATCCTCTTCCAGGCTGAGCAACTTGCGCAGGCCGTCGCGAAAGATGGGATGATCGTCCGCGATGACAATCCGGATGCGCTCCTTCTTTGGCTCGGTTGTGGGACCCACGTCAGTCACATCGGCTCGCGGTTCCATATGCTGCTCCTCGGGGTCTCGCTTGATTCTATGGCGAATACTAGTACTCAGTCAATCGGCTGCGCGATTAAAAAGATTTATTAACCGTACCATTGCGGACGATATCCTAAGTTAACCGCCTTTGTTTGCAATGGATGACTCACCGAGGACCGACGCCCAGACGAGGGCATATCACCCCGCCTCGGCGGGGGCCCAACCGGCCCTCGGCACTCGCCCTACCCCCGGATCAACGTGATCCCCAATTCCCGCAACTGCTGATCGGGCACGGGCGAGGGCGCCTCGCACATCAGGTCCGCACCCCGCGCCGTCTTGGGGAACGGGATCACGTCGCGGATCGTCGCCTCCCCGGCAAGGATCATGACCAGCCGGTCCAGGCCGAGTGCGATGCCGCCGTGAGGCGGCGCGCCGAACTCCAGCGCCTCGAGCAGAAAACCGAACCGCTGTATGGCTTCCTCGCGCGTAAATCCCAAGGCGTCGAACACCCGGGCTTGCACGTCGCGACGATGGATTCGGATCGAGCCCGAGCCGAGCTCGACGCCGTTCAGCACCAAATCGTAGGACTTGGCCCGGCAGGCCGCAGGATCCGTGGTGAGCTTGTCCAGGTCTTCGTCGTGGGGAGAAGTGAACGGGTGGTGGGCGGCGGTCCAGCGCTGTTCCTGTTCGTCCCACTCGAACATCGGGAAGTCGGTCACCCACAGGAATCGGAAATCGCCTGGATCCAGCAGGCCGTGCCGCTCGCTGTATTTTTGCCCTGCGAACAAGCGGAGCTGGCCGCAGGCCGTCAGGGCGGCCTCCTCCGGCCGGGGCCCTCGCGGCGGGCCGGCCCAACCCGCAATCAGCAGCAGGTCGTCTTCGCAAATCCCGCTGCGTTCGCGTACAGCCTGCATGGCCTGGGGGAAGTCCCGCTCCAGGCGCTTCAGGTCGTCGAAGACGCGGAGGCCGCGTTCGGAGCCGAAGGCTTTGATCTCGTCACGTTCACGCCGGCTCAGGGCGCCAACTTTGGGTATGCGGATCGCCACCAGCGGCATGCCGTCCGCAGACAGAACGCCGCGCGGGAACAGATCCTCGGCCGGGTGCATGGGCGGCAGCCGCAGATCGGGCTTGTCCGTTCCGTAGCCGCGCAGGGCCTCGGTGTAAGTGAGCCGGGGGAACGGCGTCTGGATGCGGCGTCCCACCAGGGCGCAGATCTTCGCCAGCATCGGCTCGATCACTTCGAAGATGCGCTCCTGTTGGGGAAACGACATCTCGAGGTCAATTTGCGTGAACTCGGGCTGGCGGTCAGCACGCAGGTCCTCGTCGCGGAAGCAGCGCACGATCTGGAAGTACTTTTCCATGCCGCTGACCATCAGCAGTTGCTTGAAGAGCTGGGGCGACTGCGGCAGAGCGTAGAAGCAGCCCGGCTGCAACCGGCTGGGCACCAGGAAGTCGCGCGCGCCTTCGGGCGTCGAGCGGGTCATGAAGGGAGTTTCGATTTCCAGGAAGCCCTGCGAGGTCAGGTACTCGCGCACGGCGAAGGAGACGCGCGAGCGCAGGATGATGTTGCGCTGCATGCGCGGTCGCCGCAAGTCCACGTAACGGTACTTCAGGCGCACTTCCTCGCTGACGTCCACGTGGTCCTCCAGCGGGAAGGGCGGCGTGCGCGAGTCGTTCAGGATCCACAGCTTTTCGGCCACCAGCTCGATCTCGCCGGTGGGGATGTTGGGATTGACAGTCTCGGGCGCCCGCTTCTCCACTCGGCCTTCGACCGCGATGACGTACTCCGACCGCAACATTTCCGCCTTGCGGTGAACTTCCGGATCCAGGCTGGCGTGGAAGACCACCTGGGTGACGCCCTCGCGGTCCCGCAGATGCAGGAAAATCACGCCGCCCAGATCGCGGCGGCGGTGCACCCAGCCCATGAGCAAAGCGCGACGCCCGGCGTCGGAGGCGCGCAGCTCCCCGCAGGAGTGCGTACGCCGCAACTCCCCCAAGAAATCGAGGGCTACCGCGGCAGCTCTGGTCGTGTCAGGCCCTTCCGGCATATCAAGTCCCGCTGGCGAGCCGTGCGAGGAGAGCCTCCTGGCTCAGGCTCTGCTGCTCGCCTGTTTGCATATCTCTGAGTGTATAGCGTCCCGCGGCAATCTCTTCATCGCCCACGATCAGGACGCGGCGCACGCCCAGCCGGTTGGCGATTTCCAGCGACCGTTTCAAGCGGCCGTCGAAACTGACCTCCACGGCGGCGCCCGCCGCTCTCAGTCGCCGGGCCAGCAACGCGGCGTGCTCCAGCGCCGCATCCCCCACCGGAGCGACGAACAGGTCCAGCTCGCAGGTCCGGGGCATCTTGCCCGCCTGCTCGAGCGTCAGCACCAGGCGATCCTCGCCGATCGAGAAGCCGATGCCCGGGGCCGGGATCTTTGCCCCCAAAGCCTGCGCCAGCCCGTCGTAGCGACCTCCGCCGAGCACCGAATTCTGGGCGCCCAGCGCCCCGTGCACGACCTCGAAGGTGGTGCGCATGTAGTAGTCCAGGCCGCGCACCAGCCGCGGCGCCAGTTCATAAGCGATGCCTCGCGCGTCCAGCATTCGCCGCAAGGCCTCGAAGTGCGCACGGCAAGCGGGACACAAATGATTCAGGATGGATGGCAAGTCGGCGATGACGGGCTGATCCTCGGGAACCTTGCAGTCGAGCACGCGGAGCGGGTTGGTCTCGACGCGGCGACGGCAGTCCGGGCACAGCTCGTCGGCCCTGCTCTGCAATGCCGTGCGGAGCCGCTCGACGTAGGCGGGCCGGCAGTCGGGGCAGCCGACGGAATTGAGCAGGAGCTGGAAGTTCTCCACGTCCAGTTGGTTCAGCAGCTCGACGACGAGCTCGATGACCTCGGCGTCCACGGCCGGCGAGTCCGATCCGACAGCCTCGGCCCCGATCTGATAGAACTGTCGGTACCGTCCCTTCTGGGGCCGCTCGCGCCGGAACATCGGGCCGATGTAGTAGAGTTTTTGCAGTCCGGGACGCTGGTCGAGCCGGTGCTCGATGTAGGCGCGGATGACCGAGGCCGTAGCCTCCGGACGCAGCGTCAGCGAAGACCCGTCGCGATCCTGGAAACTATACATTTCCTTGGTGACGATGTCGGTCTCCCGGCCGACACCGCGAGCGAAAAGTTCGGTCGGCTCCAGGATGGGCGTGCGAATTTCGCGGTAATGGTAACGACGGAACACGCGACGCGCCGTCTCCTCGACCTGATTCCACAGCGAGGTGTCGGGAGGCAACAGATCGCGTGTTCCCTTGACAGCCCGAATCAATTCGTTCAACCTGAGCGGTCCGGGATCGGCCGGAGGGGCCCTTTGCCGCGTGCGGAGCCGCGATGGCGCTCGCGCGCAGGGCAGCCTGCGAGCGCCAGCCGTTTTATCTTAGCATAGCGCCCGCAGGCGCAACCGCCGGCTCAGAATTCGTAGCGCAGTGCGAACTGCATCACGCGTGGCGCAGTCAGTTGCGAACTGTACTTGCCGAAGGTGCCCGCCGTGGAGATGTCCAGCGAGGCGTCGCCCACATCGAACTTGACCGTGTTGGAGATGTTGAACACATCCCAGCGGATCTGGATCGAGTGACGGCCGTCGGCGTACGGCATCGTGAAGCGCTTGGCCAGGCTGGCGTCCACGTTGAAGATGCCGTCGCCCCGGATGCCGTTGCGGGTTCCGATGCCGCCCGGCATCTCGTAGTCGAAGGCCTCCAGCGCTTTCTTGGGATCAGGGAACATGTTGGGGCCGCCGCGCCCGGCCACCGCAGGCGCGTTCTTGGTCTGCTTGCGCTCGAACTGCTTGCCGTTCCAGACCGCCCAGTTGTTGTTGTTCCAGTTGGTCGGCCAGACGCCCGTCTGGAAGACGCTGATGGGGAATCCGCTCGACCAGCGCCAGATGCCCGCAAGCTGCCAGCCGCCCACCAGGGCGTTGAGCCAGCCGGGAGCGTCGGTCAGATAACGCCCGCGCCTGCCGACCGGCAGGTTATACACGCCCAGCATGTTGAACAGGTGCGTGTTGTCGTAGTCGGAAACGCCCTTGTGCAATCCGGGATACCACGGGTTCCAGATCACGCCGGTGGCGGTGCCCACCCGTTCCGTGTTCGAGCGCAGATCAATGGACTTGGACCAAGTGTAGTTGACATCCACCATGTCGCCGTTGGCGAAGCGCTTGCGCAGGGTCCACTGCATGCCGTGATAGTTGCCGCCGGCGATCGAGCTGAACACAGACAGGTAGGAGAACTGCGGGTGGTAGTAGGCCCACGGACCCAGGTCGCTGCACCGGTTGCGCGCCGCGCAGTTCCCTTGCCCGGCGCCCGTGTCGAGCTGGTAAAGCGCGTACGTCCAGTCGTACAGATTGGCCGCGTACCGCGCGTACACCACCTGCGTGGCGGTCATGGTGGCGGTGGCCGCCCGGCTGTAAAGGTTCTCCCAGTAAGGAACCTTCTGCACGGCCGAGACGGGCACGCCGGCCACGGCCTGGCGCGCCAGGATGGTGGCGGCCTCGAAGTAACTCATGCCCGATTTGGGGTCCCAGATATTGGTGGGCATGGCGGCGTCGCGCCGCACCAGAGAACGACGGGAGAAGCGCCCGACATACGAGCCTTGGACGAACCAGCCGTCCCTGAGCTCGCGGCCGATGGAGAAATTCGCGCTCATGTTGTAAGGCGGAACGATGGTGTCGTCCAGGCCGTTGGTGATGGCGAACACGTCCGGATACTCAGCCGGGAACTTGGCCGGGGGCGGGGGCAGAAGCAGCCCCGGCGGGATCTGATCAATGGCCGTGAAACGCGGCGCGGTGGCCACCGTCAACACCGCAGAGGGATTGACCAGCCGGGTCGAAAGGCCGAACGCGGTGGCATCATAGGCCCGCATCAGTCCGCTGCCGAACAGGTCGTAGTACATGCCCCAGCCGGCGCGGATCGAGCTGCGGCCCGGCCCGCCGAAGAAGAACTTGCTCAACCCGCTGGTTCCCTGCGGCGAGTAAGCCAGCGCCAGGCGCGGCGCGAAGTTCCTCTTGTGGAAAGCGTAGAGCGGGCGGCCTCCCTGGTCCCGCGGCACGAAGCTGATGCGGCCCGCTTCCATCTGCGAGCGCCCCTGCATGGCCAGACCGCCGCGTATGTCGAACCACTGGCCGATGGGAACGTTGGGAGATACCTGCTGGCCGTTCTTCTCATAGTAAGGAGGCATCAGCGAGTAACGCAGGCCCCCGGTAACGGTCAGCCCGCGAGTCACGCGCCAGGTATCCTGGACGTAGAATTCGTACTCTTCGTTGGCGAAGTTACGGAAGACAGGCTCGCCCTCCTTGAGCACCGTACCGTCAACCTTATAGTTGTACTGCGCGTTCCCCTGGGTGACGAGGCCCATCACGTCCGTGATGGCGTAGCGGAAGTAAGTAATTTGCGAGGTCGCCATGTCCGGCCACGGGCGGTTCAGTTCGGCGCCCGAGTCCACGAGCCAGGAGGCGTTGGCCACGGCGCTGGACCAGGAGTTCTGGTCCGTGTTGCGCTGGTTGCGCGTCCAGCGGATCACGAAGCCGAACTGGACGTTGTGGCTGCCCTTGATCCAGTTGGCGTCGTTCGCCAGCGTGTGCGTGGGGATGATGGCGGCGAAGCCGCGCGAAAGCCCCACCGGGCTGTCCAGCCCGCGCAGCGTCACCGGAGAAAACTTGGCGATGCCCGTCGCCTCCCAACCCACGCGCGTGATGCCCCATCGGAAGTTGTTGATCAGGTCGGGGCGGAAGGTGCTGGTCAGGCCGACCGCCAGTCCCTTGTTGTTGCGCAAAGTGACCGAGTTGGGCGGCTGGCCCGGGAACTGCGGCATGCCTTTTTCGTTGTCGTTTTGCAGGTTGCCGCGGACGAACAGGTTGTGCTTGCTGGCCGAATCCAGAATGTAATCCAGTCGCGAAATGTAAGTGTTCCAGCGCAGCGGCGTCGGCGCCTTGAACCGGAAGCCGACGATGTTGAGATTGTCGCCTACCGTGTAGTCGTTTGGCTCGGGATAAGTCTGCAGCAACCGGAGCACCGCCTGGTTGACCCCGCGCGGATCCAGTTTGGCGGCAATCTCCTCGGGAGTGATCGTGGCGATGGTTCCGTCACGCCGCTGATATTGCAGGATGCCCCGACGCATATTCATGGAAGGCACATAGCGCACCGCCGAGCCGTCGCGCGCGTCGCGCCGGCCTTCGAAATTGCCGAACAGGAAGAGACGGTTCTTCTTCAGCGGGCCGCCCGCGGAACCGCCGAAGATATTGCGGATCAGCTTGGGGCGCTCAACGCCTGAAAGGTTGTTAAAGAAGCTGTTGGCCGTGGTGACGGTGTTGCGGTGGTAATGGTAGAGCGATCCGTGCAGTTCGTTGGTGCCGCTCTTGGTCACCAACGCCACTTGCGCCCCGGAAGTGCGGCCCTGATCGGCGTTGGCGTTGAGCGTGGTGACGCGGAACTCCTGGACCGAGTCCGGAGTCACCCGCAGCACGCTGGTAAAGGCGTAACGGTCCATCTGGTCGTTGACGTCCACGCCGTCCAGCGTCACGTTGGCCTGGTCGCTTTTGCCGCCGTTGACCGCGCCGTTGCGCGAGTCGGTGTCATCCTCCCGGGTGAAAACGACGCCCGGCTGGGCGGCGAGGAGGCTGATGATGTTGCGCGCGTTGAGCGGCAACTCGACCACCGGTTTGGTGCCGATGGCGTTGCCGATCGAGGCGTCGGTGGTGTTAACCTGGACCGCCTCCGCGGTCACAGCCACGGTCTCGGTGATCTGCCCGACCTCCATCCGGATGTTGAGCGTCGCAGGGTTGTTGACCAACAGCCGCACATCCGGGATGGAGGTGGTCCTGAAACCGGCCGCCGCGGCGGTGACTCGATACAGCCCGGGCGGCAGTTGCGGGAACGAATAACCACCCGTCGCATCGGTGGTGGAGCTCCGCTTCAGCCCCGTCTCCACGTTTTCCACCGCGATGGTGGCGTTCGGGATTACGGCGCCGGTGGGATCGGTCACAGTCCCGGTCAAAGAAGTTGTGGACTGGGCCAGCCCCACAAGCGCCCACGCCAGGCAAAGCCCTATGCTGACGACTTGCTTCATCGTACCCCCTTCTTCGCGCCACGCGCCGCTCGGCAGGATCCGGCTCCGGTGGCGGTAAGAAAACTTTTAGCAAAGAGGAAACCCCTTCGTCAACTTGCCGCTCCCGCCCTGGTTTGCTCCCCACGCGCCCTCTGCCCCGCCCCCCTCCGGCTTTTCGCCCCCGGACATGCCGACTCTAAACGCGGCACCGGGCGTGACCGGACGC
>Ga0209017_10000339_pt1 | contig 48123 bp, 40 predicted proteins | sample YNPBryunderm2012_FD_185812 | JGI IMG/M metagenome (GOLD analysis project Ga0209017, IMG submission 185812) | Anoxygenic and chlorotrophic microbial mat microbial communities from Yellowstone National Park, USA - YNP Bryant MS undermat 2012... ...
CATCAGGATGAGCTTGCGGCGCTCTTTCAAGGTTACGTCCGCGGCGCGGAGCAGCAGGTTCGAGCTCAAGCCCGCGGCGATAGCTGCCATGGTGCGGATCGAACACGGTGCGATTACCATTCCGTGGACCGGGTAGGAACCCGAGGCGATTCGGGCTCCGACGTCGTGAATCGGGTAATGGACGTCGGCCATCCCTCGCAGCTCGGCAAGGCTCAAGCCCGTTTCCATGTGCAAGGTGCGGATGCCCGAGCGGCTCACGAGCAGGTGGATTTCCACGCGGGGACGGCGCAGACGTTCGAGCAGCCGGATCCCGTAAATGGCGCCACTGGCGCCGGTGATGCCGACGATCACGCGGGTCGGCTCGGTGACCCGTTCCGCTTGTTCCGAATTCGGAACAGAGGCTGCACGTTTTGCTTGCTCTTCGGAACCAGGATCGCTATAATTCAATTCCAGAACATCCTAGCACTTCGGTCGGCCGCCCGGCGGCCCCGGAGGGTGGCCGGCCCAAGGATCCATGATGCAGGAAGCCGGGCAGAAGCTCAAAAGAGCTCGCGAACGGCTGAACCTGCGTTACCGCGACGTCGAGGAGGCCAGCCTCCGTATCGCCGAGCGCCATAAGAACGACGAGTTTATCATTGCGCTCAGCCGGCTGGCCGATATCGAGAACAAGGGCACTGTCCCCAGCCTCTACCGGCTTTACAGCCTTTGCACGATTTACCGGCTCGACCTCCACGAGGTCATGGAGTGGTACGGCGTGGACATCTCGCAAATGCCCGCCGACGCCATGAGCATCGAAATCGAGCGCACGCACACCGTGGGCTTCGACACCGACGGGCACGGCGAAGTGCAACTGCCCCTCAGCCTGGATCCCGGCCTGGACTGGCGCCGGACCACCTATCTGAGCCGGATGATCCAGCGCTGGGGCAAGCTGCCCCTGATGCTATTGAACGGTCTCGACCTCAAGAACCACCGCTACGGGTTCATCGGCACGGAGGACTGGACCATGTATCCCCTGCTTCAACCCGGCTCCTTCGTGCTGATTGACGAAACCCGCCGCAAGATCGTCAACACGGGCTGGACCAACGAATTTGAACGTCCGATCTACTTCCTCGAACACCGCAAAGGTTTCGCCTGCGGCTGGTGCACCCTCAACGACTCGCAGTTGATCCTTCAACCGCACCCTGCCTCGATGTGCAATCCCGAGGTATATGCGTACCCGGACGAGGTCGAAGTCATCGGTCAGGTAACGGGGGTGGCTATGCGTCTGGATCAGGGCAGGCGACGCCGTACTCGTTCTTGAGCAGCTCCAGAAGCGTTTCCAGATCAGCGAGATAGAGCTGGCGGTCCGCTTGGGGCACGCTGGCGGGGATCAGATTGCGGTAAGGCTCCACGCGCGTCCACGTCTCCAGCACAGCCCGAGGATCGCTGTGCAACTCCGCCAGATACCGGTCCAGGTCTTGCTTTTGCCGCTCCAAGCCGAAGCCCAGCCATTGCCGGAAGGTGTCCAGGTGACTGTCGCGCAGGGCGTGATCGGCTTCTTCTTCGCCGAACATCTGGGCCAGCCCGAAGTGTTCGTACCGGCCCGTGTTGGGATCCCGCAGCGAGGAGAGGTAGACCAGCCGGCCAAACACGGTCGGGATCTGTGATAGGGTCCTGCGCCAGACGTTGGCCGCCGGGTCGCGGTCGAACCTTCCCGAGTCTGCTGGGTTGGCCATGGGGGCGGAAGTCTTATTGTACAGGAACGGGGAGCGGCAGGCTGTGGGAGCTACGTGAACCGCCCTTTGCCGCCAGCCCGAAAGCATGGGTTTAACTGTTCTGATTCAAGAAATTTCTCTGACCCGTAGTGGTGTTCCCGACGTAAGAGTACTAGACTTGGAGTTTGTAGTTCACACTTTTGGAAAGTACCAGGAGGTTGAAACATGCGTCGCTGGCTGTTCGCTATCTTGTTGGCATTGCAGACCTTTGGGCTGGCCACGGTCGTCAATGCCTCCGAGGCAGATCCGATCCCCATCTGCTTGCCCTGCCCTGACGGGCGCTGATTTGACTTGAGCAGATTTAACTTTTTAGTGGACGCGTCGCTCCCGGAATGATAAAATAACGGCGAAGTGCCGAGCGAGACAATTACGTCGGCGGTTCGCTTGGTGAATATTGGGTTGTTCTGCGCGCTATTTGTGGTTCTGCGCGCAAGGGGGCTTGGTGTAGCGAGGCGTTTTTTCCACCTGTATCTGCTGTTCCACGCCGCACGCAGCTGTTTTCTCCTAGCGCTGCCTCAGGGTCGCTCCTTCTACGGTTGGTCATATGTAGCGACGGAGCCAGTCCTGTGGTTCTTCTACGTTCTGATCGTAGTTGAACTCTATACCGCGGCCCTGAAGTACTTCGTGGGAATCGCTGCGCTCAGCCGCTGGGTGCTCACAGGGCTTGTTGCAGTCTCGCTCCTGATCTCCTTGGGATCTTTGATCCCGGACCTCAACAGTTCTCATCCCTTCCCAATCATCCACGCGGTTACCGCGGCAGGGCGAGCCATTTGCACCAGTTTGGCCCTCTTCCTGCTGGGCATCACGGCCTTTTTCATTTCATATCCGATTCCGCTGAGCCGGAATACGGTCGTTCATAGCGCGATCTGCTCGGTTTACTTCCTGACACTGGCGGCAGCGTATTTCGTCCACAACGTAGTGGGCCCCAGCTCCTGGGGCGTGGTCAACCTCGCCCTCGTGGCCGTCACGAGCGCTACCTTGGTGGCTTGGATTGTCTTCTTGCGTCCAGAGGGAGAGCGCATCATCGTCGAGCACCGGCCTCAGTGGAGCCCGGAAACCGAGGAGCAGTTGCTGAACCGGCTGAACGCGCTCAACAGCGTTCTGGCTCGATCTCTGAGGAAATAATCCGATATGTTTGATAAGGGCTTTATGTCGGCGGGAGCCAAGGAGGCAGAACTCCGATGAGCATAGTGATTGCTGCGGCCGCGGTTGTGTTCGCACTGATCGCTGCCGCGCTTGTCCTGTTGTTCCGCAGGCTGGCGTCGCCCGGGCCGGATGCCTTGCCCAGCGGGGAGTGGTGGGCTACTTTCTCGCTCGAGAAGTATCGTCCCATGGAGAGGCTGTTTGCGCCGGAGGATTACGAGTTTCTGGCCGCACACCCCGGCTTCACCCCTGCTTTGGCGCGGCGACTACAAGCCGAGCGACGCAAGATTTTTCGCCGTTACCTGCGCTGCCTGAGTCGCGATTTCGACCGGCTTTACATAGCCACGAAGCTGCTGTTGCTGACCGCCGCCGAGGACCGTTCCGAGCTGGCTTTGGCCCTGTGGAAGCAGCGGCTCAGCTTCAAGCTCGGCTTGGTTTCGGTTCACGCCCAGCTCGGTTTGCAGACGCTGGGCTTGGGCACGGTGCAGGTTCAGGGGCTGGTACGCGCCATGGAGCGCATGCGCGAACAGCTTCAGCTCTTGAGCCCGCAGCCCGCGCCTGCTCCCTTGTACCGGCGATAAGGGAGAGTCTCGGCGGGCTGGCGCCGGCCGAGTGGGCCGGTGCACGCGCGACACTGCCGCGGTGCATGAGGCGCCGACAGCCGCGCCGGAGCGGCACCGCACCCGTTCGCCTCGGAGGACCGCAAGGCGGCTTCCCACTTGCTCCCTGCTCGATACAAGACCCCGGACGGTCGTTCCGCGGGTGGGCGGTACCCGGGAGTGGAGATCGTCGAGCCGCAATGAATCCGGACGACGCGGCCTGCCTCAACGAAGAACCGGAGTTGCGTGCCCTTACAGGCGAATAAACTCCGGATTGTCACGCTAGACGAGTGCGTTGCGGCGTCCCTTCCGGCCGACCGGGAGGGCTTCCTGCTACGTTTGCCACATGCCCCACACCGGGTCGTCATAGCCCTCGAATATCGAGCGCCGGGCCCACGGGTATCCGTGCCCGGCAGTGACCCCCAGTCGAGTCCGGATGCGCCGGACGGCGGGCCGGAGCCGGCGGGCCCAAAGGCGGCCATCAAGGCAGGTCCAGGGGCTGCACGCGTACCGGAAACGCAGCGTCGAAGATAATAGCAGGTGGGGGCGCTCTGCTGCGCTCCCGGGGAGACTCCCATGAAATCGAGCCGCGGCTTCTCCTTGATCGAGCTGCTGATTGTCATCTCGATCATCCTGATCATCGCCATGATCGCGGCCCCGAAGCTCGGGCGCACCCGCATGTACTCACAGGAAATGGCGGCCATCCAGCACATCAAGACCCTGCACACGGCCCAGGCGCAATACTATTCGCAGTTCGGTCGGTATGCTGCCTCGCTCGCCGAGCTGGGGCCGCCCACGGCGGGTAATCCCGGTCCCCAGGCAGCCGATTTGATTCCCGGTGATCTGGCCATGGGCGAAAAGGGGGGCTACCGGTTCACGCTTCAGGCGACGCCCAACGGCTACGTGATTCAGGCCGAGCCCGTACAGTTCAACACCAGCGGGAGCCGGACCTTTTACTCGGATCAGACCCTGGTGATCCGCAACAACTTCGGACCGGAACCGGCCACGGCCTCCAGTCCGGAAATCAAGTAGGGCTGCCCTCAGAAGCTCAAGCCGATCTCACCGAAGATTTGCAGCCAGTGATCGCGCGTGCGGATGGCCGGCGCGGCGCCCAGAGGGTCGCCTTCGGTGTGGCCGCGATACATCTTGACGTGGATCCCCGTGCGGAAGTGGCGCCCCCGGTCCATGAACACGGCCAGGCCGCTGAGCGCATAGTTGGCCCACCCGCTGCGGGAAGCGCAGACAGGGCACTCCAGGCGAAGGTACTCGATCGGCTGGCGGATCATCTCGCTGTACCGCAACCAGGCGATCCCGGCACCCCCGAAAATCTGAACGCGCTCAGCGCCCAGAGGAAGGATCACGCGCCCGCCCACGGGCAGCAGGAACTGGTAGTCGCGGATCCGCAGCAGGCCCAAGGGGCTTTCGTAGTAATCCCGCACTCCCGCCGCGCCGAACACCGTGTCCAGACCGGTCTCCACCTGGAAGTTGCGCAGGAACCGGTAGCCGTACGAAATGGCGATCGCCGGGCGCGTCGTGAAATAAGCCCGCAAAGCCGCACGCGGACTGGCCCCGCCCGCACCGAACGTGATGGTATGCCGCCGGTAGCCCGGCTGCGCGCCGGCGCTGAGGCCGAACATGGTCAGCAGGCAAACGACCCGAATCAGCATGCGCGACGCCCTCCTCGGCCGGCGCGCGTCATTTCCGGAAAGCCTCCAGAGTCCAGAAGTCCTCGTTCGCGAACAACCGATGCCGCAGGATGTAACAGCACCCGTCGTCAGCGCGCACCCGGAACCACGTGTCGTGCGGGCCGTACCACTGATCGAGCACCTCGCAGACTTCGTACCTCTGCTCGCCGAGCGCGAAACGCAGGGGCCGCTCATCCGCCTTGTATCCCGAGTACGTCTCCACTCGCAGCCGCAACATTGCGCGATCGGGCCGACGACGCTCGCACGGCCGGCGACATTCCCATTATCGCGCCTCGCACCACGATCCACAGGGCCCGGCGCCTGCGCTAGGCTGAGAGAAAAGGGGCTGCGTCCCGCCCCCGGGAAAGCAGTATGGATGAGGCCATCCGGATCCGTGGCGCCCGGGTCCACAACCTGAAGAACATCTCGCTCGACATCCCGCACAACCAGCTCACGGTGGTAACCGGAGTGTCGGGATCGGGCAAGTCCTCGCTCGTCTTCGATACCATCTATGCCGAAGGGCAGCGCCGCTACGTCGAATCCCTGTCGGCCTACGCCCGCCAGTTCCTGGAACGGATGGAAAAGCCCGACGTGGACGAGATCGCGGGCATCAACCCGCCGGTTGCCATCCGCCAGAAAAACACCGCGCGCAACCCGCGCTCGACGGTCGCCACCGGGACCGAACTGTACGACTATCTCCGCCTGCTCTGGGCGCGCGCCGGTCGCACGTACTGCCCGCAGTGCGGCGGACGCGTGCAGCCCGATACCGTGGACCACGTCGCCGAGCGCATGCTCGCCGAGCCGGCCGGCTCGCGCTGGTACGTACTGTTCCCGGCCCGAATCCCTGCCGACTCCTCGGCACAGCGCACCGCCAGCCAGGCCATCCGCGATCAACTCTTCGAATTGCGTCGCAAGGGCTTCAACCGCTTGTTCCAGAATGACCGGCTGTTCGAGTTCTCCACGCCGGAATCCCTCCTGGAGATTGATTTCTCCCGGCCGCTGTTCGTCCTGGTGGACCGCCTGGTCCTGGGACCGGACGTGCGCGGGCGACTGGTGGACGCAGTCGAGATCGGCTACCGCGAGGCAGGCGAAATCCTCTTCGAACGCGCCGGATCCGATCCGCCCCGGCGTTTGCGGTTCAGCGAACGTTACGCCTGCAAGCAATGCGACCGCGAGTTCCTGCGCCCCGAGCCGCAACTGTTCAGCTTTAACAGCCCCATGGGCGCCTGTGCCCGCTGCCAGGGCTTCGGCAACACCATTGACTACGACGAGGACCTGGTCGTTCCCGACAAAAGCCTCTCTCTGAACCAGGGGGCCATCGAGCCCTGGACCAAACCGCAGTTCGATTGGGCCTGGGACGAGCTGCTCTCCCACGCTCGCGGGCGCGTGCGCTTGCAGGTCCCCTACCGCGAACTGACCGAAGCCGAACGCGATTTCATCTGGAACGGCGACGGCCGCTTCGGCGGGCTGCGCGGCTTCTTCCGCTGGCTGGAAACCAAGAAGTACAAGGTTCACGTGCGCGTCTTCTTGAGCCGTTACCGCGGCTATACCCTGTGCCCGGAATGCGGCGGTTCACGCCTGCGCCGGGAGGCACACTACGTGCGCGTGGGCGGGCGTTCGCTGCCCGAAGTCGTGCGCATGAACATCGCGCAGGCCAAAGCGTTCTTCGACCAGCTCGAGTTGAGCCCGGAGGAGAGCGCGGTGGCGGCGCGCGTGCTGGAAGAAATCCGCCAGCGGCTGAAGTTTCTCCACGACGTCGGTCTCGACTATCTGACGCTGGACCGCCTCTCCTCCACGCTCTCGGGCGGCGAAGCGCAGCGCATTCAACTGGCCACCTGCCTCGGCTCGCGTCTGGTCGGCGCCTGCTACGTGCTGGATGAACCCTCCATCGGCCTGCACAGCCGCGACACGGAAAGGCTCATCCGCATTCTCTACGAACTCCGCGACCTCGGCAACACGGTCGTCGTCGTCGAGCACGACGCCGATCTGATGTGCGCGGCCGACTACATCGTGGATCTCGGGCCGGGCGCGGGCGAGCGCGGCGGTCGCGTGGTCTTCGCCGGACCCTACCGCGAACTGATCGCCAACGGCGCCCAATCGCTCACCGCCGCCTACCTCAGAGGGGACCGGCGCGTCGGCCCCGTGCACGTGCGACGCGCGCTGAAATCCAGACGGGTGGTCAAGTTCTTCGGCGCCGCCGTCCACAACCTCAAGAACATTGACGTCGCCATCCCTCTGGACATGATCGTGGCCATCACCGGCGTCTCCGGCTCGGGCAAGTCCACCCTGGTGTACGAAGTGATCTACCGTGCGCTGCAAGCCCTGCGCAAGGCGGCCCCGCTGGAGGACAACGGCGATCGCACCCAAGGTCCCGTCCGCCTGCCCTGTCGCCGCGTCGAAGGCGCTGACCTGATCCGGCAGGCCGTCATGGTGGATCAGTCCCCCATCGGACGCACCCCGCGCTCCAACCCGATCACTTACGTCAAGGCATTCGACGTCATCCGCGAGCTGTTCGCCTCCACCCCGGAGGCTGCCCGGCGGGGCTACACGCCCGGCCACTTCTCCTTCAACGTGCCTGGCGGGCGATGCGAGGCCTGCCAGGGCGACGGCGTCGTCACCGTCGAAATGCAGTTTCTGGCCGACGTCGAACTGGTCTGCGAAGAATGCAAGGGAACCCGCTACAAAAGCGGCATCCTCGATGTCCGGTATCGCGGCCTCAACATTCACGAGGTGCTCCAGCTCACCGTGGACGAGGCCCTGCGCTTCTTCGCCGATCAGCCCCGGCTGGTATCCCGGCTCAAAATACTCGCCGAAGTGGGCTTGGGATACCTCAGGCTCGGTCAATCCGCCACCACGCTCTCGGGCGGCGAGGCGCAGCGCGTCAAGCTGGCGGCGCACCTGGCCCAGGCCGCCTGCCAGGATACGCTTTACATCTTCGACGAACCCACCACCGGCCTGCATTTCGACGACATCGCGCGCCTGTTGAACGCCTTCCACCGGCTGGTCGAAAACGGCGGCAGCGTTCTGGTCATCGAGCACAACCTGCAAGTGATCCGCAACGCCGACTGGATCATTGACCTGGGACCCGAAGGCGGCGATGCAGGCGGTCAGATCGTCGTGCAGGGACCGCCCGAGACCGTGGCCGCCTGCCCCGAATCTCACACCGGACGCTACCTTGCCCGGATTCTCAAGGCCGACACGGTGCCGGCAGCCCTGCCCCGCTAGAATAAAGGCATGCGGTGGCTGGCGGCCCCTCTCTGGCTCGCACTGGCCTGGCAGCAGGATCCCGCACAGCAGGGCTTGAAGGCGCTGGAGGAGCACAAGTACCGGGAAGCGGCCGAGTGGTTCGCGCGGGCTGTGGAGGCCGATCCCAACGATTACGGCGCCCTGTTCCACCTCGCGCTGGCGCAGAGTTTCCTCGGCAGGGACGACGAAGCCATCGCCGCCTACCGCCGCGTGCTCCAACTCAAGCCGGGGCTGTACGAGGCCGAGCTCAATCTGGGCATCCTGCTGCTCCGGCAGAAACGCGCGCAGGAAGCGATCCCGCACCTGGAAGCGGCAGCGCAGCAAAAACCTGAAGTCGCGCGGCCCCGCTTGCACTGGGGTCTGGCTCTGCTCGAGGCGGCGCGTTACGAGCAGGCGCGGCAGGTCCTCGGCGAGACCCTGCGGCTCGATGCCAACTCAGCGCTCGCCCATCTTGGAATGGCCCGCGCGCTCGCCGGACAGAACCGCCTCGAGGAGGCCGCCACGCACTTCCGCAAGGCTGCCGAGCTGGACTCCGGGTTCCAGGATGCGCTCTGGGAGCTGGCTGCTCTTTACGAGGCGGCCGGGCAGCGCGAACAAGCCATCGCGCTCTACGCGCAGTTCCCCGACCATGCCGGCGCGCGCGAACGCCTGGGCCGGCTCCTGCTCGAGGCCGGGCGTGCCTCGGAGGCCGTCGCGCACCTGGAATGGGCGGTCACACACTCGCCGACGGCAGCCAACCGCTCCGCCCTCGCGCTGGCTTACTCGAAAGCCGGAGAGCCCGAAAAGGCCCTCCAGCAGATGCGCCAGGCCTTGGCGCTCGCGCCGGGCGACCCCGACTTGCGTCTGCTCTACGGACGCCTGCTGCGTGATCAGAAACGCTTCGCGGAAGCGGCAAGCGAATTCCAGCGCTATGCGCAGGCGCGGCCGGACTCCGTGGAGGGCTGGAGCGAGCTGGCGGCCATGCTCGTCTCTCTCGAACAGTACCCGCAAGCCCTCATAGCCCTGGACCGCGTCCGCGCCCTGAATCGGGAATCCGCGGGGCACCATTATCTGCGCGCAATCGTGCTGGACAAGAGCCGGGATTACAAGGGCGCGCTTGCCGCTTACCAGGCCTTCCTGGCTGCCAGCCAGGGCAGGTTCCCCGACGAGGAATTCAAGGCCCGGCAACGGATTCGCATCATCCAGAAGGAGCTCGAGAGGCGATGACACTTTCGGTTCTGGCAGCGCTCCTGCTGGCCCCGACGGCGCCGGCGGATCTTTCCGCCGTCCTCGCCGAGCGCAATCTGGAAAAGCGGTCCCGCAAAGCGCTGGACTACGCCGCACATGCGCTCAAGGCGGCGCGACAGGCTTACCGGCAAGGCCAACTGGAACTCACTGAGCAAAAGTTGCAGCAGGTGCGCGAGTCGGTGGAGCTGGCTTTCCGTTCCTTGCAAGAGACGGGCAAGAACCCCTTGCGCCATCCCAAGCACTTCAAACACGCGGAGATCAAAACCCGCGAGCTGCTCAAACATCTCGACCACTTCCGCGATCAAATGGCGTACGACGACCGGCCTCTGGTCGAGCCGGTGCGCCAAAGCGCGGAAACCATTCACGAAGAGCTTCTGCTCTCCATCATGGGCAAGAAAAAGAAATGAGAGGAACGCGATGACCACTCTGCTGCTTGCCCTGACTCTGGCGCTGCCCGTCGCGCAGGTCCAGCGCGACTTTCTCACCGCGGACGAAGCTGACCAGATCCGCCTGGTCCAGGAACCCAATGAGCGCGTCAAGCTGTACTTGCAGTTCGCACGTCAGCGACTGGAGCTGGTGCGGCAGGCGCTCGCCGGCTCCAAACCCGGGCGCGCCTCTTTGATCCACGACACCCTGGAAGATTACGAGCGGATCATTGACGCCATAGATACCGTCATTGACGACGCCCTGCGCCGCAAGCTCCCCATCGAGGAGGGCATCCGGGCCGTGGCTCGCGCCGAAAAAGAGTTCATCGCCCTGTTGGAAAAGTTCGACGCCATCGAGGCGCCCGATCGCGATCGTTACGAATTCGCTCTGGCGCAGGCGCTGGAAACCACGCGCGACAGCCTCGAGCTGGCCGAAGAAGACATCGGCCGGCGCGCCGAAGAGGTGGCGGAACGCGACGAACGCGAACAAAAGCAGCGCGAAGCCATGATGCAACCCAAGGACGTGGAAGAAAAACGGGCCGCCGAAAAGAAGCAGGCCGAAGAAGAACAAAAGCGCAAGGCGCCCACCCTGCTGCGCAAGGGCGAGACTCTGAAGAAAAAGCCGTAGCCGCCAACCCCAGTACTGGAACCGAACCCGCAGTACTAAGTAAATTCCGCCTGCCCGCGGGGATTTACCTTCTTGACGCTCTCTGGCACAATGAAGGCAGTGCGGATCACAAGACAACGAGTCGCCTCGGTCATCCTGGCGACTCTGTCGCTCGTCCTGGCGCTGCCGTTGAGCGCCGGCCCCGTCAACTGCATCCCGCTACCCTTGCCCGACGGAAGTGTCGTGCCGGGCTTGTGCGAAGACGATTCGTGGCTGCCCCAACCGCCGTGGTGGTATCTGCCGCCCTGGCCGCCCGAACCTGTGCCACCGCCTCCGTGGTTCCTCCTGCCGCCGCTACCCGAGCCTGACCCGCCACCGCCTTTCTGGTTCTTCCAGCATGATCCCGTGCCGGGCGTGATCATTCCCGACCCGGGTGCGCCGCCCTCGCTCCTATTCCCCCCTGACGGCTTTCCCGTCGCGCCCGGTGACGATCCCCAGCACGCTCCCGAACCCGGCGGGTTGGCGCTGATCGGTCTCGGCTTGCTGGCCTTGGGGATTCTGGGGCGCTGGCGCAGCATGCGCCGACCGCGCTAGCGGACCGAGTATCGCGTCCACGCCTCCAGAAAATCGCGCCCCCGATAGCGGATCGTGCGATCGTCCACAACCTCGGCGCCTGCGCGCAGCGCTGCATCTATGGGCAGCGAGTTTCGCGTCGTGTATTCGACCTCGATGGTGACCGGCCCTTCGATCTTGTAAGGCCGAATCTTGCCGATCTTGCTCAGGGCCCGGCGCGCGGCGGCGCGGATCGCCTCCTGGGCAGCCTTGGCGGACATCGTGATGCACGAATGGCGACCGAGACCCTCCTTGACCGACAATAGCTCTGCATCGGGCACGATCGCCCGGAGCTCTTTCACCGCGGCATCGTCACCGGTCAGCAGGATCACGGGCACGCCGAACCAGCCCGCCAGCGCCGCGCGCGTCTCGATCTCGCCCACCGGCTTGCCGTTCAGGCGCAGATTCTGGATCCCCAGAGAGCTGTAGCTGTGCGCCATGATGCCGCCGCGCACGTTCGCCATGCTGTGCTGGCCGATGAACGACAGACCGGCGTAACCGCGCTCCATGGTCATGGTGACGCCAAGGCTCCCGATGATCAGCCTGGCGCGGGGATGAATGGTCAGCGCCGAAAGGGTCTCGCTGCCGGCGTGGCCGTCCCAGACAAGCACTTCATCAGCGCCTCCTTCCAGGAATCCCTCCACCGCGGCATTGATCTCTCCGGTCAGCAGTTGGCGCAACTCAGGATCGCGCGGCTCGGTCTGCTCCTGACGACAGATCCCCGCCACGCCTTCGGCATCCGTGATCACAAAAATGCTCTTGCGGCCCTGGCCGAAGACCACGGGCGCGCACACCAGAATCGCCGCACAAGTGATTCGCCTTGCCATGCCGGAAAGTATACAGCGGGTGCGGCCTTCAGGCGCCGATGTGGAACTCGGCTTCGACCTCGGCGCTGTCGTGCCAGCCCAACCGGCAGGCTTTGGCGCGCAGACGCGCGCTCTGCTCCAGCTTGACGGGACGGGCGTACAACTCCCAGTGCGCTTTCTCGCCCGGTTCCGTCGTCCACGCGATTGAGGCGCCTTCGGTCGGGCAGCTCAGACGCACTTCCACCGGCCCGCGAAAGCGCCCGCCCGCGGGCTCCATCACCGGCCGCGCCGTCGTCTGCCAGACGCCGCCCGGGCGCATCCGTTCCTGAAGCTCCGGCTCGGGGATCAGTCCCAGATCGCCGCTCTGCTTCATGAACTCATCCAGCACGCGCCGCATTCGTTCGAGCACCTCGCGATGCGCCGGCGAGCCGGCCAGGTTGTTGACCTCGTGCGGATCTTCGAACGTGTCGTAGAGTTCGTCGGGCGGTTTTTCGGGAAGGAAGAAATTGCGTTGCGGGCCCACCAGCTTGCCTTCTTTGTTCAGTCGGCGCATCTCGCGCATGGTGGGCATCTGCTCCATGTAGTCAATGTACTGGGCGTAAGGCTTGCAGGCCTGGTAATTGCGGATGTAACGGTAGCGGCGGTCACGGACCGCGCGCATCATGTCGTAGGCTTCGTCCATGCGATCGCGCGCGTTGAAAACGTACTCGCGCGGCGGCGCCGCCTGCGGCCCCAGAAACGCGCGGCCGTGCATCCGCGACGGGATCTCGACGCCGGCGATCGAGAGCACGGTCGGACCGAGGTCCATCAGACTGACCAGCTCTTCGCGCACCGATCCCGGCTCGATCCGACCGGGCCAGCGGATGATCAACGGCACACGACAACCCGAATCGTAGGGCCAGCGTTTGGCCCGCGGCAGGCCGCGCCCGTGATCGCTCCAGAAAAAGACCACCGTATTCTCGGCCAGCCCTTCCTCTTCCAGTTGCCTGAGCCAATCGCCGATCCAGTAGTCGAGGGCCGTGATCAGGTCGTAATAGTTCGCCCAGTCGCGCCGCACCACCGGGGTGTCGGGGTAGTAGGGCGGCAGCACGGCCTTGGCCGGGTCGTGCCGTTCCTCGGGCTTCAGGCGCGCGGTCTGTCTGGCGAAGACGTCAGGCTCGGCCCGGATCTGGCTCTCGTGCGTCACCGTGTTGTTGAACACGGCGAAGAAGGGCTGCCCCTTGCGCCGGTGGCGGTAGTGCGCCCGGTTGGAAGACTCGTCCCAGGCGGTCAGCGGCGCCGGGAAATTGTAATCGGTCTTGACGTTGTTGGTGCAGTAATAGCCCGCCGCGCGCAGATGCTCCGTGAAGCATTTGACGAAAGCAGGAGGAACGCCCTGCGAGCGCATGTGGTGCGTGCCGATCGAAGCCGGCCACATCGCGGTGATGATCGAGGAGCGACTGGGCGCGCAGACCGGATACGTGGAAAAGGCATAGCGGTACAGGGCGCCCTCGCGCGCCAGGCGGTCCAGATTGGGCGTGTGCGCGTACGTGTCGCCGTAGCAGCCCAGATCGGGACTCAGATCCTCGCAGCTCAGCCAGAGAATGTTGGGCCGCGTCTCGGCTCGCAGACCGGGGATGAACACGGATGCGGTGGAAGCCGCAAGAAACTCTCGCCGGGTCGAAGTGGTCTGGCTCATCGGGAACTATCTTTACGCCGGGGCCGCACGCGGCGCAAGCTGCCCCCTCATTCCACCACGAGCAGTTCTTTGCCCCAGCGGCCGGCCATCAGCGCCCGCCCGGCGCGAACCGCGTCCGTGAAACCTGCCGGACCGGCGGCCCCGGGCGCAAGCTGTACCCAGGCCTCACCCGTCCCCGCACCCATGCGCAGCCGCAGCCCTAACCAGCCGCGCTGCTCGAGCAGCTCCGTCTGGAACTCCTCACCCGGGCCGCGCACCGTCATCAGGGCCGCAATGCGCGTGGCCGCGACCGGCTCGCGCGTTTCCGCGCGGAAATGCCACTGATTGGGGCGCTCCTCATGGTACTCGGGCGGGTTGCCTGCGTTGTAAGGCGTGTCGAACTGATCGGTGAGGCCGAAGGCCAGCCCTTGCGGGCAGGCCAGGCGCACTTCCAGCGACGCCCCCCGACGCCGCGCGATCACGGTCGCCGCCTTTTCGTCGCAATCCATTTGTTCCAGCGCGTGCAGCCGCCACTGGTAATGGGCCGGCGCCGGGGCCTCCAGCTCGTCGAGCAGCACGATGACGCCGGGCCGCAGGAAAAGCACGTGGCGGAGGAAACGCTTGAGGCGGCCGCCGTAGGCCTCCGCCGCATCCCCGCAGACGTAGGTCAGGGCCTGCTGGTGACGGAAGGCGGCGATGCGCCCGCGGGCGCGCGCGCTGCGCACGATCTGGCCTTCGCCGTTGACGAGTACGCAGTTGTGCGCCTTGGTCTGCCGGGTCCACTCCGCATGGTGCGGCATGCCGTACGCCGGCCCGTAATAGCCCGAGGGAATGGCCAGAGCGCGACCGCCTTTCAGAATGGCGAAGGAATTCTGATCCGCGTGGCTGTGACTGACGCTGCCGTAGGGACTCGATTTAAACAAAAAGAAGGTATCCTGTTCCGGCCGGTCCAGCGCGCTGTGCAGCGCCGCCCACCCGATGCCGCGGAAAACCGCCGCCGAGGGCAATTCCGAAGGCGGCCGGGGAGGCACGTCGTCTTCCGTCAGCACCGCGACCAGAGCGTCGGAGACGCCCTCCGCCAGCCCGCCCGCCTGGCGCGCCCACCACACGCAGGCCGGATCCTTCAGGCGCCGCCCGTGGTGCGCCATGAGCACGGCGCCGGCGGGCCCGGGCACCGGGCGGTCGGATCCGTCGCCGAACGGCCGCTGCTCGCCGACCGGCGATGCGCAGTAAAGGAAAAACCGTCGCACGCGGTGGAAGAAGGGCTTGCGATACAAGTCGAAACCGGTCGCCGTGCGCAGCGCCTCGATGGCCGGCACATAAAGCGTGTTGTAACTGAGGGCGTAGCTGACCCCTTCGGCCCAGCCCCCGTCGCTGTCGCCCCAGTGCGGATAAAACGTGAGCAGCGCGCGCAGCGAATAATCGAGCCACTCGGCCGCATCCTGAGCCTCACCCTTCAACACCACCGCATACTCGGTCAAATAGGCGATGAGACGCCCGTTGTGGCTCTCGGCGGGAGTCGCCAGGTAGTCGGCACGGCGCAGCCGGCGCAGGACCTGACGCGCGCGACCGATCGTCATTTCGCGCACGCGCTCGCGCTCGGAGGCATCCAGCAGCGGGTACAGCCAGTCGTAAGCGCGATGACCGTGCCGCGCCATGGATAGCCCCGGCTCATCGCCGAACTCCGAAAGCACCGACATCGGCCCTTCGATGCCCCACCCCTCGATCTCCAGCAGGATGCGCTTGGACGCCAGCCCGTAACGCTCGTCCCCGCTCAACAACCAGGCCAGCGCCAGCGTGTTCATGGCCCCGTCCACCACTCGCCGGAATTCGCGGAAGTACACGGTGTAGCCCATACGCTGGCGAACCTTGTCGGGGAAGGTATGGTAGCGCGGCGGCTCGGGCAAGGGCGTCTTCAGCGCTCGATCGGCAGCGCGCCGGATGGCTTCCCACGCTTCGCGCCGCGTGGAGCCGAGCGTCGCCCGCACGCGCCCCAGTTCATCCTTCAGGAAGATGTACCGCGGATGTCCGTCCGGCACGCGCTCCAGCAGCTTCGCCGGATCTTCCCAGGGCAGCTCAGGCACGCCTTGGGGAACCCGGAATCGCCACCATCCCCGCCGTGCGATAACCCGATCCCGATCCAGCGCTTCCACATCCCAGGCGTACTCGCCAGGCGGCAGCACAATCGTGGGCAGGTGAACGGGATCGGGATGCGGTTGGCTCTCGTAGACCACTTTGCCATCCGCACGTCGGATCACCAGACGATAGGCGCCGGCGCCGCCGGCGCGCCACCAGGCGAAGCCTGGGGGGCTGATCGCCACCTCGGCGCCGTCCGACGGTTGCATGAAGCCGGCGCGCTCGGGTTGCTCACCGGGGAAGCCGCCGGGCGCCGCAGCAGCCCAGGGCAAGGCAGGAACGGCCAAGAAACCTCGTCGCGTGAATCGCATGAGAACCCGAGACTACGCCACTCCGGCCGCGGCTGTCAAATCGCCGGAGAGCCGCGTGCGCCTTTCGCGTTCAGGCTTCTTGGCTCAGAGCCGCGTCCACCAACGCCGCGAAATTCTCGCCCGACTCCGACCACAACTGCCGCTGCACGACCGGCAGCGCTTTCCCCACGTCCTCAGCCAGACGCACGACGCTGCGCAGGTTCGATCGGGCGATCAGCTCGGCCTGCGGAAGCGAAAGCTGAGGCAGGAACTGCTTCTCCGCGCCCAGCTCGATCCGCAGGTGATCGCCCAGCTCGTTGTCGAACTCCGGGCCGAAGCAGAACAACGCCACCCGCGAGGGGAGCAGCCGCCACTCCTGCTTCCATTGCCAGAGTTCCCACCAACCCTCGACCACGAAGGCGCAGTCTGGATGGCGGAACTCTTCCGCCGTCGCGATGAGCTGCCCGATCTCGGGTTGACCGACGAAGGCCTGCTCGAACAGAGGCGGCTCGGTCTCTGCGATCGCCTGCACACGCAAGGAGGAGATCCCGGGACGCAAGCGCGAAAAAGGAAAGACACGCAGCAGGCGTTCGAACCGGTCGAGCATGTTTTCGACGCGAAAATCGCGCGTCCACAGCGACAGGTAAAGCAGGTCAGGCATGCAACCAGGCTGTCGGGCTATTTCAGCTTCTCGACGACAGTCACCGGCTCCTGAAGCCGGAACGTCAGCCGCGTTTCGCTGGGCAGAACGGCGGGTTTGCCGCGCGTCGCCAACACGGTCCCGGTGCCCGCAGCGCCGCCCACGCCGGCCCCGATGGCTGCGCCGCGGCCGCCGCCGGCGATGGCGCCGATGGCGGCCCCCACAGCGGCGCCAATGCCGATTTTCTTGGCGTCGTCGCCGGTCGAGGCCTCAGCCGTCTTGCCGAAAGGCTCGGTGCTGATGGCGATATCCTGCCCGTCCGCCGTGTGTAGCTTCACCAGGTGAATCTTGAGCGTCGCCACCCCACGGACACGCCCCGCTCGTTCGACCTCCAGCACCTTCCCCTCCACACGAGCGCCGCGCTCGGCCAGCACCAGGCCTTCCACGATCAAAGGCTGATCCAAGGTCGCTGTGAACGTGTCCCCGGCCTGGTTTTTCTCGCTGGAAACCGTTTCGTTCAACCGGACGGTAATCAGGGCGCCGGCCGGGATCGTCACTTTTCGCGGCGTGGGAGCAGGCGGCGGCGCCGTTTGCGTGCCCGAGGGCGGCGTCAGCACGACCGGCGCTGCTTGTCGCGCGGCGGCTGCCGGAGGCGCGGGTTCAGGCGCGGGGGAACTCGCGCTCTGGGCCGGCTGCGTTTGGGTCGCGGGCTCCGCCGCAGGAGCTGGGGCGGTGGTCGGCGCCGGCGCGGGCGACGGTCGCTTGCGCTCGGGCCTTGCGGGCTCAGGAGCTCGCGCTGGAGCAGGCGGCGAAGCCGTCGCGGTTTCGGACACGGCTGGTTCGGGCGCTGCCGGCGCGACCGCCGTCTCGCTGGATGCAGGTGTGGCGACCGGCTCGGGGGCTTTGCCCCGGTAGTTCACGTATAGCAAGCCCGCTACCACCACGAGCATCACCAGAATCCCGATCTGGACCGCTTTCATGAGTGCGCCTCCTCAAGTCGTTTAACGCACCAGCGCCCCGGCCGGTTGCGCAGCTTTCAGGTGTATACTAGCCCTTCGGAAAGGAGAAAGCAAACATGAAACGGGCGCGGCGGGCGTCTTTCCTTCTTGTTGCATGCCTGACTTCCCTGCATGCCGCCGAGGCGTTTCGAGCGGGCGCCGGCCGAGTCAAGATCACCCCGCAGGAGCCGATCTGGCTTTCCGGCTACGCATCGCGGAACCGTCCTTCCGAAGGCGTGGTGCACGATCTGTGGGTCAGGGCTCTGGCGCTCGAGGATTCCCGCCGCAACCGCGTCGTCATCATCGGCGCCGATCTGATCGGTCTGCCGCGCGCCATCACCGATCCGGTTGCCGCCCGCTTGCACAAGGAGTACGGCCTGGACCGGGCACGGGTGCTGTTCACTGCCACGCACACCCACTCCGGCCCCGTCGTGCGCTCCAACCTGACGGCCATGTACGATCTGGATGCCGAAAACGCGCGTCGCATCCACCAGTACGGCGACGTCGTGGCGCAGGCCCTCTTTGACGCCGCAGCGGCGGCGCTCGGGGATCTGAAACCCGCCCGAGTCTTCTTCGCGACCGGTCGGGGCAGCTTCGCCATCAATCGCAGAGAACCTACCTCCAAAGGCATTCGGCTCGGCGTCAATCCTGCCGGTCCCACGGACCATACGGCGCCTGTAATCAAGGTCACCGCCCCGGACGGCGCGCTGAGAGCCGTACTGTTTGCCTATGCGTGCCACAACACGACGCTGACCGGCGATTTCTACCAGATCTCCGGCGATTTTTCCGGCTTCGCCCAGCTTGCCCTGGAAAACAGACATTCGGGCGCCACCGCCATCTTTTTCACGCTGTGCGCCGGCGATCAGAACCCGCACCCGCGCGGTACCCTCGAACTGGCGCGAGAGCATGGCGAGGGCCTCGCCGCCGAGGTCGAGCGCGTGCTGGCAGGCCGGATGCAGCCGCTGGAGGGGCCGCTGCGCGCAGCTTTCCTGATGACCGAGCTCCGCTTTGCGCCTCACACCCGCGAGATGTTCGAGCAGCGCCTGAACGACTCCAACCCGCACCGTGTCCGTCACGCCCGCCTCATGCTGAAGGCGTACGATGAACGGCAACCCATCCGCACCGCGCCTTATCCGGTCCAGGCCATCCGTTTCGGGCGCAGCCTGACCTTGGTGGCTCTGGGCGGCGAGGTGGTCATTGACTATCAACTGCGCCTGCAAAAAGAGTACGGTCTGCGCGAGCCTCTGATCGTGGCCGCCTACGCCAACGACGTCGCCTTTTACGTGCCTTCCGTGCGCGTGCTCAAAGAAGGCGGCTATGAATCCGTGGACAGCATGATCTACTACGGCATGCCCGGGCCGTTCGATGAGGACGTTGAAGAGCGGGTCGTGAATGCAGTCCGCCAGGTCATGAAACGAGTGGGACGCTGAAAAGCTTCAACGCGGTTCGCTCCGCGGGTTGCTCTCGCTCCGCTTGATCTGCGCGCGCCGCCGGCCTTGGGCGAGGTTCTGCGAGGCTTTCAGGCGGGCCTGTTCGCTGACCTCGATCCGGTTGATCACCTTGCGCGCCCCGGCGGCCTTGGCCAGCCGCGTGGCGACGCCTTTATGCTGCACGACGTCGGTCCGTCCTTCCAGAATGGCGACGCCGCCCTGCACGCGCACCCTGAAGCGGTTGGCGGCGATCTTGGAGCGCGCAAAGCGCTCGCGGATGGCTTTCTCCAACTCGGCATCGCTCAGCCGGTTCCCCGCGGCCTGCCGCTTGGGCACAGCGGCGGCCGGGCCGGTTGCCGCCACGACCGCGCTCAGAAGGCAAAGCAGCGCCAAAGCCGCCCTGCAAGCTCGGCTCATTGAAACAGGCTCCCTGTACCATGCAGTGTCGCGCCGAGCTATAATTTCGCAGATGTTCGACAAGGGCATTCGACGACGCGATCTGTTCAGCGGCAGCCTGGCTTTCACCGCCGCTTCCTATTCCCGCATACTCGGCGCGAACGACCGGCTCGGACTGGGCGTGATCGGCTGCGGAGAGCGCGGGCGAGGCGACATGCGCATCTTCCTGAAGCAGACGGGCGTCCAGGTGGTCGCCGTCTGCGACATCTACGGCGAAATGATAGATCGGGCCCAGCAGATGGCGCCGGGCGCCCAGGCTTTCACCGATCACCGCAAGCTGTTGGAAGTCAAGGAGGTGGACATCGTCCTCATCGCCACGCCCGATCACTGGCACGCCGTCAACACCATTGACGCCCTCAACGCGGGCAAGGACGTCTATGTGGAAAAGCCGCTGACGCTGAAGATCGAGGAGGGTCCCGAAATCGTCAAAGCCGCGCGCGTCAACGACCGCATCTGCCAGGTCGGCATGCAGCAACGTTCCGGACCGCACTACATCCAGGCCAAACAGGAGTACCTGGACAGCGGGCGCCTCGGCAAGGTGACGCTGGCCCGTACCTGGTGGTACGGTAACCAGTACCACCTCCGCCGCGCGCCGGAGCGCCTGCGGCAAAAGCCCTCCAACCTGGACTGGGCGCGCTTCCTGGGCCCCCTGAAGTGGCGGGATTGGGACCCCCAGCAGTACTGGAACTGGCGCGCGTACCTCGACTTCGGGGGCGGTCAGATCACCGACCTGTTCACTCACTGGATTGACGTGGTCCACATGTTCCTCGGGCAGGACATCCCCGTTTCGGCGGTGGCCGCGGGCGGCGTTTACGTATACAAGGACGGGCGCACGGCCCCGGATACGATCAACGTCCTGCTGGAATACCCCAACGACCTCACGGCGACGTTCGAGGCCACGCTCGCGCCGGGTCTGCGCGGCGCCGCCGTAGAGTTCATCGGCACCGAGGGCCGACTGTGGATTGACCGCACCCGTTTCGAGTTCCAATCCGCGGAAAAAGGCGCCCAGCCCGTCGTGGTCAAAGCCCCCAGCGGCGACAGCACACCCGAACACGTCGCGAACTTCCTGGAGTGCGTGCGTTCGCGCAAGCTGCCCAACGGCGACGTCCTCATCGGGCACCGTTCCGCGCAGGCCTCGCATCTGGGTAACACCGCCTACCTACAGAAGCGGCGAATTCGCTTTGACCCTGTTCACGAGGAGATTCTGCCGCTATGAGGGGGTCCAGCCGGATTGGCGGGGTTAGATTGATTGCCCCCACGATGGAAATTTCTGTGGACATCGGCCGACAAGTGGTGATACACTGAAAACAAACGGAGGGCCTGAGCAAGGCCTGAACAGATGGAGCAAGCTGGCAAACCCCGCATGCCGGCTACGACGGACCGGCGGACACCGTACCAGAAGTTTCAAAGTACTATCCTCAATATCCTCAGCCAGTACGGGCGCTTGGTGTACCTGTCTTCCCTCTATGACCGCGAGGATGCCCGTTATCATCATTACGATCTGGAATTCTTCCTCGGGGCCGACGAAGCCGACCGTGTGATCCGCGATGCCCATCGCCAGGCCTTTCATCAGTGGTTGTGTTACGACCTGGAGCAGCAAAAGGCCGACTTGGATCTCTACCTCTCCGACCTCGGCGTGGAGAAAAGGATCACCCTCGCGATCTGGGCCGGTCTCGCCCCCTACCGGGACCTGATCCCCCCGGATGCGGAGGAACACGAACGCCGGTTGTTCCTTGCCGACTTGAAGACATTGCTGCAACTGCTGAACCGCCAGTACGGCGTGGCTCAAAACGAGCCCGAAGGCTGGCGCAGTTGGTTCCGTCGCTGGTAAGGCCCAGTTTCAGGCCACCGCCCGGCAGACCGCTTCCGCCATTTCCCGCGTGGTCGCGTTGCCGCCCATGTCGTAGGTGCGCACCTTGCCCTCGGCAATGACCTGCGCCACCCCCTGCTCGATCCGCGCCGCTTTGTCGGCCTCGCCCAGCCACTCCAGCATCATCCTGGCGGCGAGGATGGTCGCGAGAGGATTGACCTTGTTCTGGCCGGCGTACTTTGGGGCCGAGCCGTGCGTGGGCTCGAAGACGGCGTAGCGTTCTCCGATGTTGCCGCTGTAGCCGAACCCCATGCCGCCCACGAGTTGCGCGCAGAGATCCGAAAGGATGTCGCCGAACAGGTTGGTGGTTACGATCACGTCGTAGTTGTGCGGGTTCTTGAGCAGCCACATGCAGATGGCGTCAACATTGGCGTCGTCGAAGGCGATGTCCGGGTACTGGGCCGCCACCTGCCGGGCCGTTTCCAGGAACAACCCGCAGGTCATGCGCAGGACGTTTGCCTTGTGCACCGCCGTCACCTTGCGGCGCCCGTGCCGGCGCGCGTACTGAAAAGCCGCCTCCACAATCCGGCGCGAGGCCTCGCGCGTGATGCTGCGGATGGAGATGGCCGCTTCCCGCGGCACGCGCGCGAAGGCGGGATCCTGATAAAAACATTCCGGCGGCTTCGTGTATTCAACGCCGATGTACATGCCTTCGGTGTTCTCGCGAAACACGACCAGATCTATGCCCTCGCGATAGTTCAGCGGATTTCCGGGAAAGGCCTTGGCCGGGCGCAGGCAAATGTACAGGTCCAGCAACTGGCGCATGCGTACGATCGGGCTGCGGTACGTCAGCCCCTTGCCCTGAAGTTCCGGCGCCAGCTCGCGCTCCGCCTCGCGGGCCGGCTTCGACGTGATGGCGCCGAAAAACGCGCAGTCCGTCGAGCGCAGCAGCTCGATGGTGCGCGCCGGCAAGGCGTCGCCTTCCCGGCGCCAGAATTCCCAACCGATATCGCCGGGAAGATATTCCGCCGAAAATCCCACGGCGTCCAGAACCATGCGCGCCGCGTCGCAAACCTCCGGGCCGATGCCATCGCCGGGCAACCAGGCGATCCGGTAGTTTTTCATGGCTTCCTCCCTCAACTCGAGTACTTGCGTTTCAGGAACGGGATCAGGCCGCCCGCCGCCAGCAGTTCGGCGGCGCGCGGATCCAGCGGCGCCGCGGCGAACTTCTCGCCCGTCGCCAGTCGCGTGATCAGGCCCCCGGTCAGGTCCAGCTCCACCTCGTCGCCTTCTTGCAGCGCGGCCGCCGCCTCCGGCGAAACCACGGCCGGCAGGCCGAGGTTGATCGAATTGCGGAAGAAGATACGGGCGAAACTGGCCGCGATCACGGCGCCCACGCCCGCATATTTGATCGCCGCCGTCGCCTGCTCGCGACTGGAGCCGCAACCGAAGTTCTTGCCCGCCACCAGGAAATCCCCGGCTCGGATGCGGGACCGGATTTCCGGATACGCCAGCTCGAACAGGTGCTCCGCCGTCTTCTCCCGATCGGTGATGTTCAGAAAGCGCCCCGGGTAAATGACGTCGGTGTCAATGTTGTCGCCCAGCCGGGCGGCGACGCGCCCGCGCAGCTTGAACTCGCCGCTCATGCTACCTCCTCTCGGAGAATGTCCTCGGGATGCGCGATTTCGCCGGCTATGGCGGAAGCCGCCACCACAGCGGGCGAAGCCAGGTACACGAAGGAATCCTTGCTTCCCATCCGCCCGATGAAGTTGCGGTTGGTGCTCGAAATGCAAGTTTCCCCGGCCGCCAGGATTCCCTGATGCACGCCCACGCAGGGCCCGCAACCCGGCGGGTTGATCATGGCGCCGGCTTCGATGAGGGTCTGGATGTAGCCGAGCCGGATCGCCTCCAGCAGGATCTGCTGGGAGGCCGGGATCACCAGCAAGCGGGTGCGCGGGTGCACGCGCTGCCCTCGCACGATCTCGGCCGTGACCGCCAGATCCTCCAGCCGCCCGTTCGTGCAACTGCCCACCACCGCCTGGTGAACGGGCTTGCCCCGCACCGCGGAAAGAGGCTGCACGTTGTCCACCGAGTGCGGGCAGGCCACCTGCGGCTCGGGAACCTCGCGCGCGACGTCAATCTCGAGAACCTTTTCGTAGCCGGCGTCGGCATCGGGCGAAAAATCAGGACTGTCCGGAATTGTTCTTCCCGCGCGGCTCTCCAGATACTCCAGCAGCGTGTCGTCCACGGGCGTGAAGGCCACCTTGGCGCCCATTTCCATGGACAGATTGGCCAGCACCATGCGCGAAGCCACCGTCATGCTTCGGATCGCCGGCCCGTCGAACTCCACCGCGCGGTAGTCGGCGCCGTCCGCGCCCAGCCGCCCGATAATGTGCAGGATCAAGTCCTTGGCGGAAACCCAGGGCGCGAATTCGCCGCGCACCAGAATCCGAAGCGTCGAGGGAACCTTGAACCACAGGCGGCCCTCCGTCCACACACCCGCCATCTCGGTCGCCCCGATGCCCGTGGCGAAAGCCCCGAAGGCGCCGTGCGTGGTGGTGTGCGAATCGGTCCCCACCACCACCATGCCCGGCAGCACATGCCCGTTCTCGGCCAGCACCTGATGGCAGATGCCGCCGCGTCCCACGTCGTAGAAATGCCGGATCCCCTGGGCGTGGACGAATTCGCGGATCGCCTTGTGCGTGGCCGCCGTGCGCTCGGACTCCGCCGGCACCCGGTGATCCAGAATGATCACGATGCGTTCCGGATCCCAGACCCGCGGCGCGCCGATCTCCAGAAAGCTCTTGCGCACCAGATCGGCGTTCTCGTGCGACATCGCCAGATCCACCGCGGCCACCACGATCTCGTCCGGGCGCACGGTCTCGCGCCCCGACGCCCGGGCCAAAATCTTCTCGGCCAGCGTCATTCCCATGGCCCTGCCCCTTTCTCACGCCGCGCCGTACTTCTGCTCGATGACGGCGCGCGGCAAATACTCGTTCTCCAGCTCGCGGTACCGCTTCAAGCCCACGAATTCGGTGTACTCGCGGAAGCCGGTCAGCCACTGCGTCTGCCCTTCCAGCAAACCGGTGGGCGAATTGCGCAGGGCGTGGAAAAACTCTTTCAGCGCGCGGTGCATCACCAGGATCGAGGCGACCGGTATGCTCACGCGCGCCACGCCCATGCGCGCCAGCTCGGGGATCGGCACCAGTTCCGTCTTGACCCCCGTGACCGCGTCCATCAAATTCACCGAAAGCAAGCCGCGGATTTCGCGCACCGCCCGCTCGATGTCCGTGCGCCGCGCGATCCCGTCAATGAATACCATATCCGCGCCCGCCTCCAGATAGAGATTCCCGCGGCGGATCGCCTCCTCCAGGCCGTAGACGGCGAAAGCGTCCGTGCGCGCGTTGATCACCAGATCCGAACCCAACCGGCGCCGCATGTCGGCCATGGCTCGCACCTTACCCGCCATCTCCTCGGCGCTGATCACCTGCTTGCCCTCCAGGTGCCCGCAGCGCTTGGGAAAGACCTGATCCTCGATGTTCACGCCCGCCACGCCCATGGCGATCAGCCGCTCGGTGATGTCGGCCGCATTGAGGGCGTTGCCGCCGCCCGTGTCAATATCGGCCATCACGGGAATGTTCACCGCCCGTACGATATGCCAGGTGTGATCCAGGATATCCTTCATCTCCACCAGGCCCACGTCGGGCTTGGCCAGCAGGCTGCCTGCCAGCCCGAAGCCGCTGATCTGCACCGCCTCGAAGCCGGCATCCTCGATCAGGCGCGCGCTGAGCGCGTCGTGACAGCCGGGCACGACCAGCGCCTGCCGCCGCTCGAGTTTCTCGCGCAGGATGGTTGCGCGCGTCATCATTCACCTCCCGGCCTATTGTAATGTACAGGGCCGGTCCAGCCGGGGGCGCCGGTCGGGTGCTAGAATCGCAAATAAAGCCTCATGCCTTTGCTGGAAAACCGTTTCGAACGCAACGTCCTGGTGACCACGGTGGACTACGTGTTCAACTGGGCGCGCGAGTCCTCGCTGTGGCCGCTGACTTTCGGTCTGGCCTGCTGCGCCATCGAAATGATCGCCGCCAGCGCCTCGCGCTTCGACATCGCCCGCTTCGGCGCCGAGGTATTCCGGCCCAGTCCCAGACAATCCGACCTGATGATCGTAGCCGGCACCGTCAGCCTGAAAATGGCCCCCGTGCTCAAGCGGCTTTACGACCAGATGCCCGAACCCAAGTGGGTCATCGCCATGGGATCGTGCGCCAGCGTCGGCGGCCCCTTCAACACCTACGCCGTGCTGCAAGGGGTGGACAAGATCGTGCCCGTGGACGTCTACGTGGGCGGTTGCCCGCCGCGGCCCGAAAACCTTTTCTACGGCCTGCTCAAGCTCCAGGAAAAAATCGACCGCATGACCACGCTGGCCCGCCGCCCGACCGAGGTCCGGCTGGACGAGTCCATGCTGGAGAACTTCAAGCGCAACATCCGCATCGCACAGATCCATCAGCCTGTTTGAAACGTCCTGGTGTTTTAATGTTTTACCGCTCCGCCGGCGCCCCGTACCGCTGCTCCCTGCTCGACGAGGCGGGATGGATCGAACACGGCTTCGGGACCCGTGATTCGGCTCACTGGCGTCCCCAGCCGCTCGCCACCTTGCGCCAGATCCACTCGGATCGCTGGGTTCTGGCCGACGGCCGCCCGGGCTGCCTGGGCCAGGGAGACGCGTTGATCACGGACCGGCCCGGAATGCTGGTGGGGATTCGCACCGCCGACTGCGTGCCCATCCTGATCGCCGATCCGGTGCGCAAAGCCGTCGCCGCCGTTCACGCCGGCTGGCGCGGCGCCGCGCGAGCCATCGCCGCCAGGACCGTCAACGCCCTGCAAGAGTGCTTCGGATCGCGCCCTGAGGATCTTGTAGTCGCGATGGGACCGGCCATTTGCAGCTCCTGCTACGTCGTCGGCCCCGAAGTTGCGCAGCTCTTCCCGCCTTCGTCGCCCGCCGTGATACGGCAAGGCGATGCCTTCCGTCTGGACTTGAGGGAGATTTGCCGCCGCCAGTTGGACCAGGCGGGTTTACGCCCGGACCGAATTGCGGTGAGCGACCTCTGCACCAAATGCTTGCCGGAGGAGTTCTTCTCCTATCGGAGAGGTGACCGGGGAGGCAGGATGCTGTCGTTCATAGGCAGGAGGATCTGAAAAGACCAAGGGCGCGAGGACGTGCGCCTCGCGCCCTTCGGTCCAACCCAGGCCCGGTTCAGGCCGCGTTCATCAGGATCTCGTTCAGGATGTCCAGAGGTTCTTGCTCGTTGCGGTCGGCGGCTTCCTGACACTTGATGCAGAAAGGAGTCCACGGAACGGCCGCCAGTCGCTTGGGACTGATCGGCTCTTCGCACCGCACGCAGATGCCGTAGGTTCCCTCGTCCATCCTGGCCAGTGCGGCCCGGATGTTGCGCAGTAGTTGACTCTCGCGGTCAAGATTGCGGATCGCCAGCTCGCGCTCGGCGGCGCGCTGCACTTCGTCAATGGCGTCTGCCGACTTCTCGATGGCAATCTCGTCCCGCCGGCGGACCGTCTCTGCCAGCTCGGCCCGCTTGCGCTCCAGCACTTCACGGTATTTCTTCAGATCGCCGTTCGTCATGTTGCTCCCCCTCCTTGACTCCCTGAGTGATCGCCATGTTCGGTTCTTCTTTGCTCCATATGTCGCTTTTTCATCGCCGGTCGCCCGGGAACCGGCCGGGCCCACCACCCGGTTGCCGGCTCGCCAGGCGCCGCCCGCCGGCCGCAGGCTTTGCGCGCCGGCGCGCTGCCTCTGCGACCGGGCAATTTTGACTCCAAACGAGAAACTTGTCAAGGGCTAAAAAGCGCCCAGCCGGTACAACTCCCATTTAGACGTCCCGCACCGGCGAAAGTTCCCGTTTCTTGGGCCACTTCCCACCTGTTTCGGCGGGGAATGGAACCCACCCACTTATCGGTGGGTGCCTGCTTACCTTTAGATGCGACCCCGCGGGGCGGGTTTCACCCCCGGATGAAAAATCGAACGCGGCTACCGGATGGCGAACCGCCCGAACGCCAGCCCGAGCTCCCTCTGATCCCCCGGCACTCGCAGCGGGGGATCCACCTCGATCACCAACTCCACCCGCGGACGCCCCACCGCTTCCGGCGGTAACGGGAACTCTCGCGAAAACAACTGGTTAGGCTTTTCCAGCACAATCCTGCCCACAGGGCGCCCCTCCACACTCACCCGCATCTGCACTGGCCCTACCCTGACCCGCACTGCGGGGCAGAATCCCTGGACATAAAGGCGTTCCTCAGCGGTCCTTGGCCCTCCCAGCCGCACCGTGGCTCGCCGCCCCATCCAGCGGTGGGATCCCTGAATCTCGTACCAGCCTGGCCCGAGCTGCCGCGCAAAAATTGGCTCCGCGACATCAACTTGCCGCGGCTCCTCCTCCTGCCACCGCACCCTGGCCACGGGCTCGTAGACCCGCGTAATGTTGCGCAGCCGGTCCCGCTCCACGGCGTAAATCACCAACTGCCCTTCCTCCAAGGCCCTCAGGGCTGCCCCCGGCGGCAGCACGAACCGCTCCACGTCCCCGTACTCCGGGTGCCGCTCGATCTCCTCTTCCGACCCCGGGGCCAAAAACACGGAATTCTTCCCCACAAGTCGGAAGGGCTGATCGAAGACACCGGTCCAGAACAGGCCGCTGTCCACCCCCACCAGCAGGATCACCTTGCCGGGATGCAACTGGTTGGCCCGCGCGACCCCGCGCACCATGCCCCGAACCAGCCGGCTGCGTTCGTAATTCCAGCGTGTAGCCTCGCGGGTCGCCGGCAGCGCAACCGCCAGGTGGCCGGCGACAAGCGTCATCGAGACCGCCTTCCACAAAACGCGCCCCTTCAACCCCTTGGCCGCCGCGTAACCCCCCAGCATGGCCGCGCCCAACGTGGGCATCGTTAGGTAGTAATCCATCATGTGCCGCTGGAGCGGCAACACCGGCGCGATCATGATCACGAACCACCCGATCAGAAACGCCGGCAACCGGTCCCCTCTGCGCCACCGCGCAACGCTGAAACCGACGACTGCGATCGTGATCAACCAGGCCAGAATCCGCGGCGCAAGCTCGGAGGCATACGCCGCGCTGAGCGCCCACTGCCAGTACGTCCAAAGTACGACCGGCAAGTTCGCGTCAAAATAAAGCCCGTAGGTTCCGCCCGTCGGCGCGGGTGTCACCCATCGGTGGAGCACCGCGTAAGCCAGCGCGGGCGGCCACAGCCACAGCGTCCGCCGCAACAGGGGCCGCGCGCACAGGATCGCGTACGCCGTCGCCAGCGCCGGATAAACCACCATCCACTCCAGCGCACCGAAGCCGGCCAGGTACGGCGCCCACTGCCACTTCCAGTAACGCGTCTGGCCGGTTTGATGGAATCGGAGCAACAGGTAGAACGCGCTCAGCACGCACAGGGTGCAAAGCGCCTGGTTGTACGCCGAGGTCCACGTCATGACCCGGGCCAGGCCGCTGCCCGAAACCCACAGCATGGCGGCCAGCCACCCCGCCGGCCGCGAGCCGGTGAGCCGCCACGCCAGCGCCGTCAACAGCGCCAGGTTCGCGAACTGCGTCAGGAAAACCCAGATCCGGAACGGCAGCGCGTCGAGCCCGAACGCCGCGTAAAACGCCATGAAGAACAATCGTTCGCTCAGCGGCCGGATCGTCCCCTGCGCCCGCGGCTCGAACAACAGCCGCACGAAATCATGCCAGCCGTGAATCTCGTGCTTCAGGTGCAGCCACGCGAAATCGTCCTGCCAGAACCAGGCTTTCAGCCCGAGCCAGTAGAGGGCCAGACAAAACAAGGGCGGACTGATCCACCAGGCAGCGCGCCAGAGCCGCTCGGTACCCACTCGAGTCAACAGTCAACTATAGCATCGCCCGTCGGAGCAGCCCAGCCGCCGACTACGCTTCTAGGCCATAATACGAAGATCGGAGCAGAGCCTATCCCACGAAAGCTCAAGCAATTACAGTCCAACTTCGATCGGTGGGCCCTGGCGGCCGCAGCCGCGCTCTGCGCGTCACTGTTCGTCCTGCAAGCCCTCCTCCTGCTGCCCTATCCCGGCGTTCAAACCGACGAGGCCCTCTTTGCATCCTTGATCTACGAGCCGCGCCACCTGGAGCACTTCGTCCAGATTTTCAAGCAGCGCGTCCCGCTGATGGTCATGAGCTATTTGGGCGCGCTGAAGGCGCTCCTGTACGCGGGGTGGTTCCAAATTTGGCCGCCTTGCCCGGCGTCCTTGCGGTTGCTGGTCGTTGTGGCCGGCGCCGGCAGCGTTTACCTCTTCGTGATGCTGCTGCGGGACACGCTGGGGCGCCGCGCCGCCTGGATCGGCGGTCTGCTGCTCGCCACCGACACCAGCTTCCTCCTTTTGACCACCTTCGACTGGGGACCGGTCGCCCTTCAGCACCTGTTCCTGCTGGGGGGCCTGACGTTGCTCGTCCGCTTCCACCGCTCCGGCAACCGCCGGCAACTGGCCGCCGCATTCTTCCTGTTCGGCCTGGCCCTTTGGGATAAGGCTATCTTCGTGTGGATCCTCACCGGCGTCACGCTCGCCTCGCTCATCGTGTTCCGGCGCGAACTGGCGCCCGCGCTCAATCGTCGCAACCTGGCCGCAGCGCTCCTCGCCCTCGCCGCCGGAGCAGCCCCGCTGATCATCTACAATTTCCGGCACCACGGGCCCACGTTTCGCAACGCGCGCTATAGCACGCACGACCTGCCGGGCAAGCTCCACCTGGTCCGTTCCACGCTGGAAGGCTCTGCGCTGTTCGGGTACCTGACGCGAGAGGACGACGGCCACCGACGAACGGATCCCCCCAGCACCATCGAGCGGGCGTCGCTCGCCTTGAGCGAGCTGGCCGGACGGCCCCGCCGCAACCTCCTTTTCCATGCGCTGATCGCCTGCCTCGCGCTGTTCCCGGTGATCCGGCGATCCGCCGCCCGCCGCGCCGTCCTGTTCGCGCTCATCGCCATGAGCGTCGCGTGGATCCAGATGGCGCTGACTGAGGGCACAGGGGGCTCGGCCCACCACAGCGTCCTGCTATGGCCCCTGCCGCATCTGATCGTCGCCGCTACGCTGGCTGAAATTTCGCGATGGCGGCCCCGCGCGTTCGCCGTCGCCGCGGCGGCCGTTGCCTCAGTCCTTGCCGTCGCGAGCTTTCTGGTCACCAACGAATACCTGGCCCAGTTCATCCGCCACGGCCCCGGGCCTTACTGGACCGATGCGATGGGGCCGCTGGTCGAACAGCTCCAGACAACGCCGGCCGGAGCCGTGGTCGTCGTGGATTGGGGAATCCTGGACAGCGCGCGCCTGTTGAGCCGCGGCCGCCTGCCCCTCTATCAGGCCATAGATCTCGCCTCGCACGAGCGTTTGGATGAGGACGGGCTGCGCGCCCTGCAGTGGCTGATGGATCTGCCTGACCCCCTTTTCGTCGGCTATGCGCCGCGGGAGACCGCTGTCGCGTCCCAGGGACTACGGCTGGCTGCCCACGCCCTCGGTTTGGGCTACGTCAGACAACCCGTGTCGGAGGTTCGCGACCGCCACGGGCGCAGCGTCTTCGAGCTCTACCGGTTCCTCCCTATTTCGGATCGAGACCGACCGCGATCACGATGATGCCCAACTCCCGCTGGTCCACGTCGCCGGGAGGCAAGGCCTTGTCCAGAGCGAAGTTCACGATGAGGCTCTCTCGACGGAAGGCGTGGGAAGGGACATCGCGCGCGTATTCGTAATCGCCCGCCTTCTCGAACCGTTCCGGCGCCAGAGTGACGCCGCCCGCCTCCGCCGTCAGCGTCTGCGGGCCCACCTTGGACGCCATCACTTCCGGCACGTTGACCTTCAAACGCAACGTGGCGCCCTTCTCGGTCGCCCCCACGGGCGCCCGCAACACGACGGAAAACTTCTTCGCCGTCCACCGCCACGTGTTGCCTTCCAGCGCGTAAAAGCCCTCCAGCAACTGGAACGACGTCTTGGGATCGGCCACGTGCACGAAGGCGGCCAGCTCCGGTTGTTCTTCCACGGTGGCTTTCTCGATCGCCCGTTGCTCGCGCCGGCAGCCGGCCGCGGCGACCAGCAGCAGCACCGCCGGAATCACCCTGCGTTGTATCATCCCGCGCATTTTTGCACTTCCACCAGACAACTATAGAACGTCGCTCCACCGCCCAGGTCCGCCAGCCGGTCGGACGTGAGCGCGTTCACGTTGCGCCCATCCGGCGCACGCTTCACCCAGCGCACCGAGCGCGTGGCCACCACGCCGCGCGCCACCTCCCGGCCCACGCGCGCCGCCAGCTCGATCGAGCCGCGGTCGTTGAAAACGCGCACACGGTCGCCATCGCCAATGCCGCGCACGGCCGCATCCGCCTCGTGAATCCAGACGAACGAAGTCTCGCGATCCACCGCATCGCGGTAGCCGAAGGTCGAGTTCAACCCGCTGTCGCTTTTGAGCGACACCAGCTCCAGCGGATAACGAGCTCGCAATTCCGCATCGCCCAGGCGGGATTCCACGGGCGGCTCGTAATCCAGCGTCGCAGCCGCGAAATTCAAACGTCCGGAGGGCGTCCCGAAACCGCCCTGCGCGAAGGGCAGGAACCACTCACCCTCGGGCGCCAGGCGCAATCGGACCCATCCGCGCTCCTCCAGCAGCTCCAGGCTGATCCCGCTCAGCAACGGATGATCGCTTGCCAGGGCCGCTCGGATCAAATCGTCGTCCGAATCCCGGAAGCAGGGCTCGCAGAAACCCATCCGCGCAGCGAGAAGGCGGAAAATCTCGGCGTTGGATCTGGCCTCGCCGGGCGGAGCCACGGCCGGCCGCGCCAGTTGCAGGTAGTAGTGGCCGTAGGCAAGGTAAAGATCCGTGTGCTCGAGAAACGTGGTCGCCGGCAGCAGGATGTCGGCGTAGTCCGCCGTGTCCGTGGGCAACTGCTCGATGACCACCGTGAACAGATCGTCGCGCGCCAGTCCCCGAAGCACCAGATTCTGGTTCGGGGCGACCGCCGCGGGGTTCGAATTGTAAACGAACAACGCCATCACGGGCGGATCCCGGACTTCCGTGAGCGCGCGACCAAGTTGGACCATGTTGACCGCACGCGCCGGCCGTCCCAGACCCGCCAGCTCCTCCAAATCGGGCCGCTCGAGCAACGCCCGATTCAGCGCAAACGCGCCCGAGGTCGAAAGCAACAATCCGCCGCCCACATCGCGCCACGACCCCACCAGGGCCGGCAACAGCGAGATGGCGGCCACGGCCAAACCGCCTCGTTCGCTGCGCTGCGCGCCGTAGTTGAGACGGATCACCGCCGGGCGCGTGGTGGCGTACTCGCGCGCTAATCCAACGATGTCCTCGGCTGCCAGACCCGTCAGTTGCGCCACGCGTTCAGGCGGATAATGCCGGACGCGCTCGGCCAGCTCGTCGAAGCCCTCGGTGTAGCGTTCCACGTATTGCGCATCGTACAGCCGTTCCGCGATGATCACGTGCATCAGGCCCAGCGCCAGCGCCCCGTCGCTGCCCGGGTTGACGAAGTAATGCCGGTGCGCGAGCTGTCCCGTGCGATTGCGTACGGGATCGATTGTGTAGATCCTCGCGCCGCGGCGCACCGCCTCCACCAGGAACGGCCACAGGTGGATGTTGGCGCCCAGAACGTTGGCCCCCCAGAGCAGGACGAGCCTGGCGTGACGGAACTGTTCCGGCTCGGTCCCGTAGCGGTGCCCGAGCGTCATCGCCAGCGCCGCGGTTCCCGCCGCCGAACAGATCGTCCGCTCCAGCCGCGACGCGCCCAGCCTGTGGAAGAAGCGCCGGTCCATCGAAGCGCCCTGGAGAAGGCCCATCGTGCCCGCGTAGCTGTAAGGCAGCACGGCCTCCGGCCCGTAGTCGCGCACGATCCGGTCGAGCCGCTGCGCGATCTCATCCAGCGCCTCGTCCCACGAGATGCGTTCGAAGCGCCCCTCGCCCTTGCGCCCGACGCGCCGCTGAGGATAAAGCAGGCGCTGGGGCGAATACTGACGATCCAGATAGCGGACGACCTTCTCGCAAAGAAAGCCCCGCGTCACCGGGTGTTCCGGATCGCCGCGCAGCCGCGTCACGCGGCCGTGTTCCACCGTGACCAGCAAGGCGCACGTGTCCGGGCAATCCAGGGGGCAGACCGAGCGTCGGACCTCACTCACTTCGGCGATTATATCCGACGCCGCGCGCCCAGCTCGTCAGTCCAGCTCGATGCGGTGCGACTCCAGCGTCAAGCCCATGGCCAGGCGCAGCCGCGAGATCGCCTTGTTGGCCTCCAGCCGCGCTACTACTTCGCGTCGGCGGGAGTCGGCATATTCGTTCTGGCGCGTCAGAACCATGAAGTTGGTGGACTCGCCCGCCTGGAAGAGCCTGACTTCGCTGTCCAGCTTGTCTTTGGCCGCACGGGCGCTTGCTTCCGCCGCCCGGATCCGCTGCCGCGCCGTCTCCAAAGCCTGCAAGGCGTTGCGGACTTGCATCTCGACGAGCTGCTCCAGCCGCGTTTGTTCGAGCGCCAGCCGCCGCTCGGCCAGCCTCGCCTGGGCCAGGTTTGCTTCCGCGGTACGATTCCGCAAGTTCAGATCCAGACTCAAACCTGCCTGAAAGGTCTGATAGCGCCGCGCAAAGAGATTTGACAGAGCGGTGCCGTAGCCTCCCACCAGGATGTCCGGCAGCCCGCCGAAGCTCACCACGGGAACCGGCGGCAGGCCGGCTAGCGCCGAAAGCTCGTTCAGGCGGATCGCCGAAATGCGGCTGGCTTCGCTGAACGGGTTCTCGCGCGCGCTCACCGTGCCTGCCAGGCCGGCATTGGCGTAGCCGGCGACCAGATTGAGCTGCGGCTTGACCATCTCGGCGCTGAGTTCGCTCTGCACGCGCGCCGCCTGCTGTCGCGCCCTCAAGGCGCGCAACTCGGGCCGCCGCGCCAGCGCCGCCGCCACCGCGCTGCGCAGATCGTCCGCTTCCGGCGGTTCGAGCATCGCCGCTTCGGTCGGCACGATCTCCTCGTTCCACAGCGCTTCCTGGCGGCCCCCTGCCAGCAACATCTTCAGCCCGTTTTCGGCTTCGGTGAGCAGGTTCAAGCCGGTGTAGTAGCTGTCCACGCGACGTTCCAGTTCGGCTTCCGCCGCCGAGATCTCCACCGGCGCCAGCGTCTGGCTTTCCACCATCCGCCGCGTGCGCGCCAGTTGCTCGCGCGCCAGCTCGACCGACTCACGCAACACCTCGACCGCCTCGCGCGCCGCTACCAAATCCCAGTACGCCTGCTCCACGCGCGCAATCACTTCGCTCACCCGCTGCTCGAAGTCGGCCTCCGAACCCTCCAGTTGTTTGCGCCGGATCCGCAGCTCGCCGCGCTCGCGGTCAATCGCGCGACCGCGCAGCAGCGGCACGCTCACGCTGAAGACGAGCCGCGAGTTGATGAAGGGGTTGAGGGAAACGAACGGGTTCGAGGTGGACTGCCGCGCGTTCTCGAAATCCAGCCCGAGCGAGGCGCCTTGCCAGGGCAGCCGTTGCCGCAGATAGAAATTCTGCGCCAGCAGATGCTCGCTCAACCGGCCCCCGGCGCCCATCAGGATCGAGCTGGTGGGCGTGTTGCGCGATTCCAACACGGGCGACCAGCGGAACACCGGATCCAGGTAGCCCTGGGCCGCCCTGACCGCCTGCTGCGCCGTGGCCGTGCTCACGCGCTCGACCTCGATCTCCAGGTTGGAACGCAAGGCCGCCTGGATGGCCTCGGTGAGGCTCAGCGGGCGTCGCATCATCCCTACGCCCACGCGCTGCGGCCTGTCCGCAGCCGGCGCCTGCGCACTGAGCGGCGCCGCCACGAGCAGCCCCAGCGCGAACAGGCTCGTGATGCTGGCCCAGGCACGCCGCAGGCTCAGCACGCGCAAGGCGGCCGCCAGCCGTCCCCAAACCGGCGAGTGCGCCAGATCGTCAAACAGCGAATACACCACCGGCGTCACCAGCAGCGTCAGCAACAGGCACAGCGACTGCCCGCCGATCACCACCACCGCCACGGTGCGCCGCGTTCCCGACCCGGCGCCGCCGCCCACGGCCATCGGGATCATGCCCGCCACCAACGTCGCCGTCGTCATCAGGATGGGACGCAACCGGTCCTCACAGCCGCGCAAAATCGCGTCCAGGCGCGACATCCCGTGTTCATGGCGCAACCGCTTGATCCGGTCAATCTGCAAGATCGAGTTCTTCTTGACGATCCCGAACAGCATCAGAATGCCCAGCGAGCTGTAAACGATGGAAAAGTTCTCGCCCATCACCATCAGCGACAGCAGCGCGAACGGCGCCGACAGCGGCAGGCTCACCAGGATCGTCACCGGATCCACGAAGCTTTCGAATTGCGCCGCCAGCACCATGTACATGAAGACGATGGCCAGCACGAAGGCCAGCACGAACTCGAGCGAGGCCCGCCCGAACTCGCGCGAGCGGCCCAGCAGGCCGTAGCGATAATCGGGTCCCATGTCGAGCCGGCGCACCGTCTCGTCCAGCACCGGCAGCACGTTGGAGAGCGCCTGCCCCTGCGTCAGGTTGGCGCTGATCAGGATCTGCCGCTGCCGGTTGACGCGGTCAATCTGCACCGGACCGCCGCCGGGCTCCACACGCACCACATTGGCCAGCGGCACGTTGCCCAGCGTCGCCGAAGGCACGTAAAGCCGCTGGAGCGCCGTCGGCGAGTCCCGGAACGCCTTGTCCACGCGCAAGGCCACGTCGTAGCGATCGTCGCCCTCCCGGTAGGTCGTCACCTGCTCGTCGCCCCCGACCAGCGTGCGCAAGGCCGTCGCCACCGAGGCCACGCTCACGGCCAGATCCGCCGCTTTGTCGCGATCAATGTACACCCGCAGCTCCGGCTTGCCCGGCTCATAGCTGGATTCCAAGTCCGTCACGCCCGGAATCTCCGACAGACGTTTCTTGACCGCCTCGGTGTAGCGCTCCAGCAAGGCCAGATCGGGACCCTGGATGAAGAACAGCAGATCCTTGGAAGCGGCCGCGCCCGCGCCCCGGATGAAGGCAGGCAACTGCACGCTGATGGTCAGGTCACGGAAGCGCGCCAGCCGCTCGCGGGCCATGCTCATCACCTCGAGTTGCGACTCCCGGCGCTGCTCCATGGGTACGAGCTCAACCAGGATCGCGCCGCGGTCCACCTGACGACGCGCGTCCGCCCCGATCAGCGTCAGCATATGGGCCACGCCGGGCAGTTGTCGCAGCTCCGACTCCAGCTCCCGCATCATGCGATCGCTTCCTTCCAGCGACGACCCCACCGGCATGCGCACCGAGACCTCGAATTCACTGCGATCGTCCGTGGGCAGAAAGTCCTTGCCGATGGCCATGAACAACGGGATCGTGGAAAGCGCCACCAGGATCGCGCCCAGAGCCACTGCCCAGCGGCGGCTCATCGCCCAGCGCAACATGCGCCGGTACGGACGGGCCACCGCCCGGTACACCGCGGTTTCCCGCGTCGCCAGCGCGCCCTCCTCCAGGCGCAGAAAGCGCGAGCTCAGCATCGGCGTCAGCGTGAAGCTCACCAGCAGCGAGACCATGATGGCGAAGGCCGCCGTCCAGCCGAAGCTTGACATGAAACGGCCTACCATGCCGCCCATGGTGGCCACCGGCAGGAAGATGATCACCAGGCTGAGCGTGGTCGCCATCACCGCCAGCGCGATCTCGCGCGTGCCTTGAATGGCCGCCTCCTGCGGCGCGAGCTTCTTCTCCTCGGCGTTGCGGAAAATGTTCTCCAGCACCACGATCGCGTCGTCAATCACCACGCCCACCACCAGCACCAGCGCCAGCATGGTGATCTGGTCGAGCGTGAACCCCATCCAGTGCATCAGGGTGTAGGTGGATACGATCGAGGTGGGAATGGCCAGGGCCGCGATCAGCGTCGTCCGCCAGCTCCGGATGAACAGCAACACCACCAGGCCGGCGAACAGGCCACCCAGAATCAGGTGCTCCTGCACCGCCTTGAAGGAATCCTCGATGAAGCGCGACTGGTCGCCCAGATAGGCCACACGGAAATCCGGCGGCAGCGTCGGCTTGAGTTCCTCCACTCGGGCCTTCACCCCGCGAATCACTTCCAGCGTGTTGGTGCCGGCCTGCTTGCGCACCTCCAGGACCACGGCCGGCTCGCCGTCCAGCCGCGCCAGCGAACGCGGCTCCTCCACGCCGTCCTCCACCCGCCCGATGTCGCGCACCCGCACCGGCGCGCCGCCCACCGTGGCCACGATCAGATCCGCGAAGTCCCGGGGCCGCTCGATGCGGCCCAGCGTGCGCAAGGTGACCTCGCGCGGGCCTTGATCCATGCGCCCGCCCGGAATCTCCACGTTCTGCGCGGCCAGGGCCGCCCGCACCTGGTCAATGTTGAGGTTGTAGGCGTAAAGCTTCTCGCCGTCCAGCCAGATCTGGATCTGCCGGCGCCGCTCGCCCACGAACCGCACCTGGCCCACGCCCGGCAACGACTCGATGTTCTTCTTCAAACGGTCGTCCACCAGCTTGGTGGTCTCGCGCAGATCGCGCGGCGCCGAAACCGCGATCGAGATCACCGGCGTGGCGTCGGTCGCGATCTTTTCGATCACGGGCGGATCGGCATCGCGGGGCAGTTGCCGGACCACGCTGGAAACGCGATCCCGCACTTCCTGCGCCGCCACGTCCGCGTCTTTCTCGAGCACGAACGTAACGAAGACGATGGAGACACCCTCGGCCGAGAGCGAACGCAATTCGTCAATCCCGCTGATCGTGTTGACCGCCTCTTCGATGCGCCGCGTAACCTGAGTCTCCACCTCCTCGGGCGAAGCGCCCCGCAGCGTGGTCGTGATCGTGACCGTCGGAAATTCGATCTTGGGCAGCAGGTCCACGCCCAGCTTGCGGTAGGAATTCAACCCCAGCACCACCAGCGCCAGGATCAGCATGGTGGCGAACACAGGGCGACGCACGCAAATTTCCGCCAGTTTTTGCATGGCTCACCTCGCCCCCGCCGACCGCGTCCGCACCGGCGCCCCGTCCACCAACGCGGCCTGCGCGCTCACGATCACCGGCTCGCCCGGACGGATCTGCGCACCCGGTACTTCCACCCAGCCGCCCAGCTCCAGGCCCGGCGCGATCTTGTGCTCCACGGCGCGTCCGTCGCGCACGGCGAAAATCTTGGTCAACCCCGCGATCTGGTAGAGCGCCTCGCGCGGCACAACCACCACGCTGGAGTCTTCAGCCAGGCTCAGGCGCACCTGCACGAACATGCCAGGCTTCAGTCTCGGGTCGTTGCCCTTCAGTCGCGCCTCGGCGGTCAGCGAGCGGGAGCGAGCCTCCAGTGTCGGATTGAGTTCCCGAACGGTGGCCTCGAACTCCTCGCCCGGAGCGGCGCTGGTGGTGAAACGCAGCGTGCTGCCCACGCGCACCCGGGCGGCCGCCGTTTCCGGGATGTCGACGCGCAGCCGCAGCGGATGGGTCTTGACCAGCGTCAGCATGGGCGTGTTCTCGCGCAGATACTGGCCCGGGGCGACCAGCCGCGCCGCCACCGCCCCGTCGAAGGGCGCGCGCACGGTGGCGTCGGCCAGCCGCTTCTCCGCCAGCCTTACTTCGGCTCGCAGCGCCTGGATGGCGGCGAGCTGCATGCGCAACTCGTGCCGCGCCGCCTCCAGCGCCGCCTCCCGCGCCTGGTACGCTTTCTCGATCTCGATGAAGCGCTGCTCGGCGATATCGCCGGTCTTCACCAGCTTGCGCGCGCTCTCATACCGCGCCTTGGCGTCCTCGAAAGCGGCCTGGGCCTGCCGGATGGTGGGCGTGGTCTCGGGGACGACCTCTTCCCGGCCCGGATCCAAACCGATGCGCGCCAGAGCTTGCGCCAGCGCCGCCCGCGCCCGCTCCAACTGCAATTGCAGCTCGCGCTTGTCCAGCTCCACCAGAACGTCGCCTTTGCGCACGCGCTGGCCGAAATCCACATGAATGGCCGCCACGCGCCCGGCCACCTCCGCGCTCACCTGTACCGTCTCATCCGGCCACAGCGAGCCGGTGACCGCCAGCGTGCGCGGCACGCGGCGAACTTCCGCCGCCGCGACGCTCACCTCAACGGGTTGGGGAGCACTCGCAGCCGCTTCCGTGTTTCCGTTCGGTTTCTGGCGCGTGCAACCAGGCGCAAGAAAAAAGATGAGTACGAGCAGGGCTCCATGTGCCCTCATTTTCCGACCTCCTCGTGCGGCGGCTTCGCCGCATCCGCCTCCTGGTTTTTCATGCCTTCCAGAAAGATCCGCACCATGGCCTCCACGATCTCGCGCAGCGGCCTGGTTCGCCCTTGCGCCAGAGGATCGTCGTAGAGCACTCCGACCTGACCCAGGTGGAAAAACATGCCCAGAAAGGCGCGCGCCGCCAGCTCAGGGTCCACCGGACGGAAGGCGCCTTCCTCGATCCGCCGACGGATGTACCCGGCCAGCAACTGGCGCCCCTCGTGCTGATGCTCGAAGAAAAGCACGCCCAGCTCGGGCTCCTCCAGCACGGCGAACAGCAACAGCCGCGTATACGCAGGATCGTTGCGGTACAGCTCGAGGATGAACTCGCCAAGGCGCGTGAACAGGCCCCAGTCGTCGCGTGCCCGGGCGTACGGCTCCAACATGGAGACGCCTTGCTGGAAGCCCTCACGGCACTTGGCCTGGACGATGGCGGCATAAAGTTCGCGCTTGGAACGGAAGTGCTCATACAGCACCGGCTCGGTGACGCCGACTGCATCGGCCAGCGCACGCGTGGTGGTGCCGCGATAGCCCCGTTCCGAGAACAGCCGCAGGGCAGCCTCCAGGATGGCCGCCCGGCGCTCTTCAGCCGTCAGGCGAGAGTTGGAAGGCATGGGAGAATCCTAGCAATTGCTAGGCTAGCATGTACTAGGATCCGCCGCAACCCCCACCCTCCTGTGGTATCTTCAACCAGAAAAGAGGAACAGCCATGCTCCGCGTTTTCGCCGCTGGTTTGCTGGCGTGCACTGTCTGGGCGCAGCTCACGCCGTCCAGCTTCGCTGAACTCCGGTCGCAGTTCCCCAATCCCCCGGCGCAGTTTCGCAGCGCGCCGCTGTACGTATGGAACAACGACGTCCAGGAGTCCGACATTGACCAGTTCCTGCGGGACTTCAAAGAGCAAGGAATCGGGGGCGTCTTCATTCATCCCCGTCCGGGCCTGATAACCGAGTATCTTTCCGAGCGTTGGTTCTCCCTTGCCCGTTACACGGTCGAGCGCGGCCGCCAGCTCGGCATGCTCGTGTGGCTCTACGACGAGAACTCCTACCCCTCAGGCTTCGCCGGCGGCCACGTCCCGGCCACCATGCCCGAATCCTGGCAGGACGGCCACGGCCTCACACTGAGAAAGCTTGCCGCCTGGCCGGCCGATGCCGAGCGCTCCTGCACCGTGTTGCTCGAAAAGCGGGGCGAAACCTTCGCGCTTGCCGATCCCGCCCGACAGGCCGCCTCCGGCGAATTCTATTGCTTCGAACGCGCCTGGTACCCCAAGAGCTCCTGGTACGGCGGTTTCTCCTACGTGGACTTGCTCAGGCCCGGGGTTGCCGAGAAATTCCTCGAACTCACCATGCGCGGCTACGAACGCACCATCGGATCGGAGTTCGGCAAGACTGTCCCCGGCATCTTCACCGACGAACCACACATCCGACCCCCGGTCCCGAACTCGATCCGCTGGACTCCGGACCTCTTCGATCAATTCCGGAAACGCTGGGGCTACGATCTCCGAACGAATCTGGTTGCCTTGTTCGAGGAAGTCGGCGACTGGCGGAAGATCCGCCACAATTACTACGCCCTCTTGCTCGACCTGTTCATCGAGCGATGGGCCAAACCCTGGTTCCGTTACGCCGAATCAAAAAGCTTGCTCTGGACGGGACATTACTGGGAGCACGAGTGGCCTAACCCGCGCCAGGGTCCCGACAACATGGCCATGTACGCCTGGCATCAGGTGCCCGGCATTGACATGCTCTTCAACCAGTTCCGCGAGGACGTCAACGCGCAATTCGGCAACGTGCGTTCGGTCAAAGAACTGGCCAGCGTCGCCAACCAGTTGGGCCGCAAGCGCACCCTGAGCGAAAGCTACGGCGGCGCCGGCTGGGATTTGCGCTTCGAAGACATGAAGCGCCTGGGCGATTGGGAGTACGCGCTGGGCGTGAATTTCATGAACCAGCACCTGAGCTGGCATACCATGGCCGGCGCGCGCAAGTACGACTACCCGCCCTCGTTCAGTTACCAGGCCCCGTGGTGGAAACATTACCGTATCCTGGGGGATTACTTCGGCCGCCTGTCTCTGGCTCTGGCCTCCGGCGAGCAGATCAATCCGGTCCTCGTCATCGAGCCCACCACTTCGGCCTGGATGTACGCCGGCGCGCAACCCAATCCGCGCATGAAAGAGCTGGGTGAAGCTTTTCAGCAGTTCATAACCCGGCTGGAGAAATTGCAGGGCGAATATGACCTCGGTTCGGAAAACATCATTCGCGATCACGGGCGGGCGGAAAAAGGCCGCTTCGTGGTCGGACGCCGCGCGTATCAACTTGTGGTTTTGCCGCCGGGCGCCGAGAATCTGGACTCGCCCACGGTGAACTTGCTGGAGACTTACCTGAAGGCCGGCGGCCGCGTCCTGAGCTTCGTCGAGCCCCCGCCGCGCGTGGACGGCGCCGCGAGCGACCGCCTGGCCCGCCTGGCCGCGCAGTACCCCGCGCGCTGGCTGCGCGCCCGCTCGCTGGATGATGCCGAGGCGCGTCGTCTGCTCATCCCGGCCGACTTTGCGCACGCCGAGGGAGAATTGTTCCATCACCGCCGCATCCTTGGCGACGGCCAGCTCCTCTTTTTCGCCAACGCCGGCCAGGAGAAACCCGCCCGCGCCGAATTGCGCCTGCGCGCTCGCGGCATCCAGAAGCTCGACCTGGTCACCGGCCGCATCGAGCCCTTCGCCGCTGAGCGCGTGGGCGATCGGCTCGTAACCCGCATCGAGCTGCCGCCCGCCGGCAGCCTGCTCCTTTACGCAGGCGACGCCGCAACCATTACGACCGCCCCGGCGCCGGCTCCCGCCGAGCAGACGCTGGAGCCGGCCACCACCCTCACCGTGACCCGCCAGGCGCCGAACGTCATTCGTCTGGACTACTGCGACCTGACGCTGGGCGGCCGAGAGCACCGCGGCCTGTACTTCTACCGCGCGGCCGAGATGATTTACAAACATCACGGCTTCGATGCCAACCCTTGGGATCACGCCATCCAGTACAAGACCGCCCTCCTGGATCGGAACCGCTTCGGGCCGGACTCGGGATTCGAAGCCGCTTTTCATTTCGAACTCGACCGCGGCGTCAACCGTCAGGGTCTGCGCGCCGTCATCGAGCGGCCCGAGCTGTGGCAGGTCGCGATCAATGGCAAACCGATCTCCCCGCTTCCAGGGACGTGGTATGTGGATCGCGCCTTCGCCTTGTATGACATGGCGGCCCACGTGGTCGAAGGAACGAATACCCTCCAGTTGACGGCCCGGCCGTTTTCCGTTCATCACGAGCTCGAGCCTGTCTACATAGTGGGCGATTTCGGCGTCCGGCCGCAGGCGCGGGGCTTCAAGTTAGTAAGTACGCAGCCTCTGAAGCTCGGCGCCTGGAAAGAACAGGACCTGCCTTTTTACTCGGACTGGGTTTCCTACGGCAAGACCTACCGCATCGCGCAGCCCGCCGGCCGTTACAAAGTACGGCTGGGCCGCTGGCACGGCATCCTCGCCGAGGTCCGCGTCAACGGACAGCCGGCTGGCTTCATTGCCTGGCAGCCGTACGAGGCAGACATCACGGACGCACTGCGCCCCGGCGAAAACCGGATCGAGGTTCTGGTCTGCGGCTCCCCCAAGAACCTCTTCGGCCCGCACCACGGAAAGATCACGCCGGGGCTGGCAAGTCCGTGGAGCTTCCGCACGGCGCCGGAGGCGATTCCGCCCGGGACCGCCTACCACCAACTCGACTACGGCCTGATGGAGGACTGGCAACTGATTCAGTTGCGTCCTTGATGTGCGCCGTTCATCCAAACTCTTGACGGCAGCCTGGCCATGCTACGCAGAACCGTATTGCTGGGACTCGGCGCCATGGGCTGGGCCCAACGGCCCGGCCCGGATGAAGCCCGCCGCATCCACGAGCGGCTGCTCTTGATTGACACGCACAACGACGCTGCCTTGCGGGTCATCGCCGGAGCCGACTTCGGCCGGCGCTCGAACAAGGGACACACCGATCTGCCGCGGCTGCGCGAAGGCGGCGTCGGGGCGGTCTTCTTGGCCGCCTATGTTTCCCCGCGCTACGTCCCGCTCAACCAGGCGGCGCGGCGCGCGCTCGAGCTCATTGACGTCATCCGCCGCGACATCGCCGGCCGCCACCCGGACCAGCTCGCGCTGGCCCTCAGCGCCGATGACATCGAGGCCGCCCGCCGCCAGGGCAAGATCGCGGTCCTCATCGCCGTCGAGGGCGGCCACGCCATCGAGGACAACCTGCGCGTGCTGCGGGCCTTCTACGATCTGGGCGTGCGCTACATGACGCTCACGCATACCAACACGAACAACTGGGCCGACTCCTCGGGCGATCTCAACAACCCTAACGTGAAACGTCACGGCGGGCTGACCGACTTCGGCCGCCAGGTCATCGCCGAGATGAATCGCCTCGGGATGATCGTGGACGTCTCCCACGTCTCCGACGAAACGTTCTGGGATGTGCTGCGGACGAGCCGCGCCCCGGTCATGGCCTCGCATTCGTCCTGCCGCGCCTTGTGCGATCATCACCGCAATCTCAGCGACGAGATGATCCGGGCGCTGGCGGCCAAGGGCGGCCTCATCCAGATCAACTTCGCACCCGAATTCCTGACCCGGCGCAAGTCACCGCCTGCCGGCCTCGAGGATGCGGTGGCGCATATCGAGCACGCCGCACGCGTGGGCGGCGTGGATGCGGTGGGCATTGGCAGCGACTTCGACGGGATTGATTCCGTGCCCGCGGGCCTCGAGGACGTATCGAAGTTCCCCGCTCTCACCCGTGCGCTGCTGGCGCGCGGCTTCCGCGTCGAGCATATCGCGAAAATCTACGGCGGCAACGTGCTCCGTCTGATGCGCGCCGTGGAAGCGGCGGCGCGAGAAGCGCAACGAACGCCGCCTCCCGCTCCCCGTTGAGTGGCTTCACTCTCCGATCACGTGCACCACGACGGTGCGCGTGTGGGGCGCCGAGCGGTGCTCGAAAAGATAAACCCCCTGCCACGTCCCCAGCGCCATGCGCCCGCCCACCACAGGAATCGAGAGAGAGGTGGCGGTGAGCGCCGAGCGGATGTGCGCCGACATGTCGTCCGGCCCCTCGATGGTGTGCACGTACCACGAGGCGGCGTCCGGCGCCACCCGCGCGAAGAATTCCTTCAGATCCCGCACCACGTCGGGATCCGCGTTCTCCTGGATGACCAGCGAAGCCGAGGTGTGCTGGACGAACACCGTCAACAAGCCCTGCCCGATTTGTTGCCCGGCGAGCCAGGCGGCGATGCGATCCGTGATTTCGTAAAGGCCCTTGCCGTGTGTGCGTACCTGAATGCGATGCGAGCCCTGCTTCATTCCACCGTGACGCTCTTGGCGAGATTGCGCGGCTGGTCCACATCGCAGCCGCGACGGACCGCGATGTGGTAGGCGAGCAGTTGCAAGGGGACCACCTCCAGAACCGGCAGCAACAGCTCCTCGGCGGGCGGAATCTCGATGACGCAATCGGCCACGCTGCGGGCCTGCTCGTCGCCCTCCACCACCACGGCCACCACCTGCCCCTCGCGCGCCTTGACCTCCTGGATGTTGGTCAGCGTCTTTTCGTACAGCAGGCGGCTGGCGGGCGAGCCGGCGTCGAAGGTCGCCAGCACGACCACCGGCAGGTTCTCGTCAATCAGCGCGTTGGGCCCGTGCTTCATCTCGCCCGCAGGGTATCCTTCGGCGTGAATATACGAGATTTCCTTGAGCTTCAGCGCGCCTTCCAGCGCGATCGGAAAGTGAACGCCGCGGCCCAGAAACAGAAAGTCCGAGGCCCGGAAGAAGCGCCGCGCCAGCTCCTCGTAGCACGCCTCGTGCGAGAGCACTCGTTCGAGCTTGTGCGGCAGGCGCACCAGCTCCTCGATGTGCAGGCGCGACGTATCCTCGTCCACCACGCCGCGCAACTGCCCCAGATAAAGCGCCAGCAGATAAAGGGCAGCCAGTTGCGCGGTGAACGTCTTGGTGGAGGCCACCCCGATCTCCGGGCCGGCGTGCGTCAACAGCGTCCCGCGCGCCTCGCGCGTGAGCATCGAGCCGGGTACGTTGGAGATGGCCAGCGTGAGCGAGCCTTTCTCACGGGCTTCCCGCTGCGCCGCCAGCGCATCCGCCGTCTCGCCGGACTGCGAGACGATGACCGTCAACACCTCCTCGTCCAGGATGGGGTTGCGGTAGCGGAACTCGCTGCCGTAATCCACCTCGGTGGGCAGGCGCGCCAGGGCCTCCATCATGAATTTGCCGGCCAGCGCGGCGTGCCAGCTCGACCCGCACGCGACCATCTTGACCGCGCGCACGCTCCGGAACTCTTCCGGGGGAATCTGGATCTCGTCCAGAAAGATCCGGCCCGATTCCTGGCTGACCCGGCCGACGATCGTGTCCCGCACGGCTCGCGGCTGCTCGAAGATTTCCTTGAGCATGAAATGCTTGTATCCGCCTTTTTCCGCCAGGATCGGATCCCAGAACACGTGCGTAAGCTGGCGCTTCACAGGCCGGCCTTCGAAATCGCTCAGGTGGACGCCCTCGGGCGTGAGCACCGCCAGGTCGCCGTCTTGTAAAAACAAAACATCTCGAGTATGATTTAACAGCGCGGGCACGTCCGAAGCCAGCAGGTATTCGCCCTCGCCCAGCCCGATCACCACGGGCGGACCCGAACGCGCGGCCACGATCTTGTACGGATCCGGCGCGGCGATCGCCGCCAGCGCGAACAGCCCGCTCAACCGGCGCACGGTCTGCCGCACCGCCTCCTCCAGGCTGCCGTCGAAGTGCCGTTCGATCAGGTGCGCGATGACCTCCGTGTCCGTTTCGGTGTGGAAGAGGTGGCCCTCCGACGCCAGCTCTTTCTTGAGCGACAGGTAATTCTCGATGATGCCGTTGTGCACCACGACGAAGCGCCCGGTGCAGTCGCGGTGCGGGTGCGCGTTCTCTTCGGTCGGGCGCCCGTGGGTGGCCCAGCGCGTGTGCCCGATCCCGTAGGCGCCGTCCACGGGGTGCAGGCGCAGAGCCTCCTCGAGGTTTCGGAGCTTGCCGGAGGCGCGCCGAACCGCGATCCCGTCGTGCTCGTTCCACACCGCCAGGCCCGCCGAATCGTAGCCGCGGTACTCCAGGCGACGCAGCCCGTCAAGCAGAATGGGCACCGCGCGGCGCGGGCCGATATAGCCCACTATGCCGCACATACGTTTTATTGTAGATGGCCCTGCGGCCGGCGGCTTTCAGCGCACCACGAGCTCGTGCACGGCGCGTTGCCCGCTGACGGCGTCCGTCACCACGATGCGCCAGCGGCCCGGCGGGTCGTTGAGCGCCACGCGGAAGTTCCCGGCGGCCACGCCCCCTTTCGTCTCCAGATTCTCCGAATACTCGTGCGCCGGTTCCCCTCCCGGGCGGTACACGCGGAACAGCAACACCGTGTCCAGCTTCTGTGCAGCTTCGACGGCAAGCCGGCACGGGACCGCTTCGCCCGGCCGCACCGTACGCGGCGCCTGCACGCGCACCCGTGCAATCGGCGCCGGCAGCAAGGCGTACAGCTTGGGCTCGGCCGTGGCGATCCGGTCGCGCAAAGCTCTCGACCGCCCGAGGTAACGCTTCTGCCGCACGTCGTAAATGTGCGCCGGCGCGCCCAGATCCACGCGGAAGCCGGTCGTGCCCACTTCCGGCTCGTCGTTCTTCAACAGTCCCAACAACTGCGCTGCCCCGCGCCGGTAGTGCACGAGGAGGAAGTTTTCCAGGGGGCCGCCCGTTTCCGCCACCACCCGATAGGGCGACCGCAAACCTGCCCACTCGAAACCGCGTTGGACGAGACCTTTCCAGCGCCCTTCCTGGCGGTCCCGGCGATCCTCCACGTAGGAAGAGAGGAAAAAGTTCAAGTACAACGCCTTCCCCGATCCCTGTTCTCGCACCAGCACGGCGGGAGCACCCTCGAGATCAGCCAGGGCGCGGGAGCCCTCGAGACGAAGCGTCTTTTCAGGCCCTGCCGAGGACAGCTCCTCGCGCCGAGCAGGCCGCGCCCGCGCAATTCCGAAGAGATCGTCGAGCGAGCCGTGATCGAGCCAGCGCGCATGTCCGTCCATCACACCCGCCTGACCGTCGGCGATCACGATCCCGCCCGCCTCGACGAACTCGCGAATCGCGCGCACTTCGCCGTGGGTCAGCGAGACGGAAAAAGGAAGGATCAAAGCGCGGAACCTGCGCGTCCTCAGCTCGCCGGCCTCGATCTGCTGCCGCGCGACGAAATCGAAGCCGAAACCGAGATCCTTGAGCAGGTTCACCCAACCGTCCCGGTTGGCTTCGAACTTGCGGTAAGTCGGGCCGGCGCCCTTGTTGGGATT
>Ga0209017_10000340_pt1 | contig 48094 bp, 32 predicted proteins | sample YNPBryunderm2012_FD_185812 | JGI IMG/M metagenome (GOLD analysis project Ga0209017, IMG submission 185812) | Anoxygenic and chlorotrophic microbial mat microbial communities from Yellowstone National Park, USA - YNP Bryant MS undermat 2012... ...
GACGAGAACGGCACCGTTCGTCGGATCAAGGGTTCGACGGATAAGGCTATTACGGAGCAGATGATCGCGGACTGGCAACGGCGGATCGAGCGGCGGAAGCTTGGATACACCGACCTGGCCGAAGAACACGCTCGCCGACCACTGGTCGAGCATCTGAAGGATTATGCCGCTCATCTTGAAGCGAAGGGGGATACGCCGGGGCATGTCGCTCAGACTGTTTCGAGAATTCGGGCTGTGTTTGATGGTTGTGGATTTGTGATCCCGCGTAATCTCGACGCCGGCAAGGTAGCGGCGTGGCTGACGGCACTTCGCCGTGGTGGTGCGGCCGTGACCATCCCGCCGGGCGAGGCGTTCTCGTCGTCGGCCGTGGCGGAACTCGTCGGGCTGACCGTGGACGCGGTTCGTCGGTTCGTCGCCCGGCACCGGCTCCCGACCGTGGGCAACGGACCAGCTCGCCGCCTGACTCGTGCTGCTGTCGAATGGATTGTTGGAGAGAGAGCGAAGGGGGCATCACCTAGGACTGTCAATGCGTACACGGTCGCGCTGCGTGGGTTCACCCGCTGGCTGCTGAAGTCGAAGCGGATCGACTCCGACCCGTTCGAAACGCTCTCGCTGTTGAACGTGGCCGTGGATGTTCGTCGTCGTCGGCGGGAATTGACCACCGAGGAACTCCGCCGACTGCTCGATGCTGCCCGCACGAGCGACCGGACGTTTCTTAAGTTGACCGGTCAAGATCGCTACTACTTGTACTTGACGGCAGTTACGACCGGGTTCCGGGCGAACGCTCTGGCGAACCTCACGCCGGGTGACTTCGACCTGGACGCCCAAACCGTGACACTCCCTGCTCGATTCAACAAGTCTCGTCGGCTGATGGTTCAGCCCCTGCCTGCGGACGTAGTCGCCGCCTTACGACCGTATCTCGCCGAGAAGGCCGCAGGACGGCCGATCTGGGACGGGACGTGGGCGAAGGACCACCGGGGCGCGGAGATGCTCCGCCGCGACCTCGAAGCCGCCAGGATTCCCTACGTCGTCGAAGGTCCGGACGGTCCGGAGTATGCCGACTTTCACAGTCTGCGGCATACGTACCTGACCATGCTCGGCCGGCACGGCGTGGACCTGCGGACTGCTCAGGAGCTCGCCGGGCACTCGACACCGCTTCTCACCGCTCGGTACTCGCACCGTCGGCTATACGACCTGCAAGGCGCAGTCGAGAAACTGCCGACGCTGGTACCAACATCCGAACCGAACTCCGAACCGAACTCCGAACCGAACACGGCCGAACTCCGTCGCACCGGCACCGACGACGGCCTGGTCGCGGTTCTCCCCCTTCGTTCGGATACTCAGACGAACACCGTCGACGTCGGTTCGGATGCAGTATCGGATGCAGTGCCGGATACAGTGACGTACTGCATCCGGGGGCATCATTCGGCATCATCTTGCGACAATCAGTCTGTTGAGACGACTGGACCTGTGAATCCGCAACCCCTTGAAACACAACAACCTGGCACGATTTCGCACCAGGTTGCATCGATTAACTTGGATGGGTCCGCTCGGATTCGAACCGAGAACCAAGGGATTATGAGTCCCCTGCTCTGACCGTTGAGCTACGGACCCGGCGAGACTGGAATCGGCTGCTGATCATGGACAATTCCAAGTCCCCTTGCCATGAAGATAATCAGGATCGCAATTTTCGCAACGCGGGTTAAGGATCATTTTTCGGGAGTAACCAGGGGCGGTGTCGATGGCTGCGGAGCCTTATCCCCAGCAGCCGGCGGGATCTCGGGAATCGTCGGCGGTGCTGGGTTTGTCTTGGCGGCTGCCGATGGGATCGGACGAAATTCATCAGCTGCCGGATGGTAGCGGAACCAGCGTTCGCTGCGGGGACACCAATAGAGATAGCAGCGATAGGTATCGCTCCAGACTTTTTCCGACCAGAACGGCTGGCCACGATTCGGATAAACCGGTTCCTTGGCGGTCCGATCAGGGGTGGTGCGGGCTGGTCCGTAAACCCAGGTTGGGATGGTCGGGCTGTTGATGCGGAGTTCGACGCCATCCACAACGATGCGATTGCCGATCCCGTTACGGGAGTTGTGGATGACGGTAACACTCCCGGTGGGAGTACCCGAATCAACAACGATGCGATTGCCCCAGCCGTTGCCACTGTTGCTGATGATATTTGTCGAACTGGCATCGGATCGCCGCTGTCGAACGATCCATTGTGAACCGTTGGTCCAGAATTCGCCATCGGCCCATTTGTGATGAACGACCTTGGGGACGGCCGGGTGCGGCGGTTCCTGGACCGGGGATGCCGGCGGTTCAGGGGCAGGGAGCGTCGGGAGCGGTGGAACAGCGTCTCCTGGCGGATTCGATTCCGTTGAACGCACGGGGGTAGGGGGCGGAGCAACTTCCGGCAGGGGGGATGATTGAGCGAGTGCGAGACCGGTTACTCCGATCGCCGTCAAAAACCCGAAGAATGTGGCGGTGGATTTCATGACAAGACTCCAGAAGGTAAGGTCGAGGGTCGCTGCAAGTGAGGGCGGGGTGCCGTTGGAAACCCGTAGCACCCCCGGCTGGAGCTTAGCGGTTGATCGCTTTGATGAGATTGCCGATGCCGTTGCCACTGTTAGTGATGACATTGACATTAACACCGTTACGGCCGAAGGAGCGATTCACACCTTGGATGACGTTGCCGGTGCCATTGCCGCTGTTGGCGATGACATTAATATTGACACCGAAGCCACCCGGACCGAAGGGAAAGGAAGCAGCCGGGAAGCAGCCAGCGCGGTTGCGAGCGATGATGGTGTTGCCGATGCCGTTACCGCTGTCGAAAATCTGGTTTGATTGGGCAAAGCTGCCAGGGAATGGATAACCCGGGGCGGCGATGCCGATTGGCTGAGCCGGAAACGCGGGGTAGCCAACGGGGAATCCATAGGGAACTGGGGGTTGCCCCCGATTCAGCGCCTGAATCAGATTGCCCGCTCCATTTCCGCTGTTGTCGATGAAATTTTTGTTTTGGAACCACTGGGCGGAAGCATTTTCTGTGGAAGCCAACAGCACCAGTGAGGCCGTGAAGCCATAGAGATGACCTTTCATGTTGCAACTCCTTGAAGATGGTGGTGACGACCGACACTGCCTGAGGATCGGACAGGCCATTGTGCAGGTGTTGTGTCTCCATCAGCAATCCGGTCAGAGTGGGGATGCGGGGAACTGCGAAACTTGCGCGGAAGGAAATGATTATTCAGTTTTTTCTCAGTGGGCAAAGCCCCGAAGTGAGCCAAGAACTGATTTCGCTTTAGGCCGAGCGACGGCGACTTGTTCGACGAGGGTGACCACCATGAAGGCAGTCCGGCTGAACGCCGGGCTCTGGGGTGATGTGGTTAATCGGGCTCGATTAAAACAAGCGTGGGGGACGGGGGCGCAGGGCAGCGGCAAGAAGTTTTCGCTGTGGAGAGCAAACGGGGAACTGTTGGATCGCCGAAGATTCAAGCCAGCGGCTTTCCGAATAAAACGGTGACGAGTAGTCGCCAGAAGTGACCGTTGCCTCCCAGCCAACCAGGGTAATCTGCCAGCGGGTGACGGTATGCTTGACGGAGTGCGGTTCGCCTAGAAGCTGGATGGTGAAGCCGAGGAAATCGCGGGCAATTCGGCAGGCGGCGTCCTCATCGGATTCTCCCTCGTGGACCGCAGCGTGCGGGAATTCCCAGAAACCGGGCCAGCGCTTGGCCGTCGTGGGCCGGCGAACGAGAAAAAACCGCGACTGCTCGCGGAGGATGAGTGCGACTTCGCGGACAGCTTGCAGACGGCGGGATGGTTTCGCCCGGGGAATGGAGGCTTGAAGGTTTTGCTGATGAGCTTGGCAGAAGCCAGCGAGCGGGCAACGGTGACAGGCGGGCGTCGCCGGTGTACAAATCAGTGCCCCCAGTTCCATCAACGCCTGATTGAAGTCACCCGTCCGTGTTGTTGGGAGCAACCGTTCCGCAGCCTGCCACAGCCACTTTTGCCCAGCGGAGTCGTAGGGACTTTCAGCGTATGCCCACAATCGTGTCAAAACACGGAGGCTGTTGGCCTCGACGATCGGCAGCCTGTGATCGAAGGCCTGGCTGAGAACGGCCCCGAGGATGTAGCGACCGACACCGGGTAGCCTGGCCCAGACTTGCGGATCGCTCGGGAGGCGATCCCCATGACACTGGTAAAGTTGCCGAGCAGCCTGATGAAGGTGTCGAGCGCGGCGATAATAACCGAGCCCGGACCAGCAGGCGAGCACTGCTTGTTCATCGGCGGCGGCCAGAGATTGAAGCGTCGGGAATCTTTGGATGAATCGCCGAAAACAGGGAATGACAGCGGCAACCGTGGTTTGTTGCAACATCACCTCACTGACCCAGATTCGGTACGGATCGCGATTCTCACGCCACGGCAACCGACGCTGTTCCGCATCGTACCATCGCCACAACAACTTGTGAAGTAGGCTGAGACGATGCGATGGAATTGTCGCGGGCAATGGTAGTTCTGGCGAGGACCTCCGCACGGAAATGCCACCATGGAGACAAGAATGGATTAAGCCGGTTAAATTATGATATTTTGATAGTTACTGTTACTCCTGGAGCAAGGCGATCTAGATCACTTTTTGCGACTGCTCAGGTATTTTTTAAGAATTTCACTCGCCGCTTGAGAAGTTTCGGCGGCTGTTGGCGGAGTGGATTTTCGGCGATCGTTTTCAGCTTTCTTTTCCGCGGCCAGTTTTTCGACGTCGATGGCCGGCAGTTCGTGAACGGTGCTGCCTTCGGGGACATGAGGAGGGCTGCCGTCGGGATTGTCATCATCCATTCCGAGGAGCATGGCAGCGATTTGTTCTGGATCATCGTTTGATGAAATGCGAGGGCTTGCTGGAGATTTCAGATCGGTTTTTGGAATCGGCCCGGGGGTTGGCGTCGCCGAAGAAACAACCGCAGGATCTGTTTCCGTTTCTTTCGTTTTGCTGGCAGTTGAGGCAAGCCCTGCTGGATCCGATTTCGACTTTGGTGTCAGGGTGTCGGATTTTCGCCCCGGGATCATTTCGATGCGAAAATCGAGAGGACCGACTTTGATCAGATCGCCGTGTTTTAATTCGGTCGGTTCCGTGACCGGGGTTGTATTCAGGAAAGTTCCGTTCGTACTGCCGAGATCCTTGAGCAGCAGTTTTCCTGAGTCGACATAGATGAGGCAATGCTTTTTACTGATGGCCGGACTGGCTGGGCGGAGATGACAATCGGGATCTCGACCGATGAGAAATTTACTCACCGGAATCGGTATGATTTTGCCCTCATGGACACCGGAAGCCACGACGAGGTTGACTTTCATCGGAATTCGATTGCCTCCATTGCCTAGCTGACTCGCAAAGCTGCGAGCGGGGAGAGCGAGAAACATTAATTTATACTAGATCAGATTAATGTATTCCTTGATGAAATTCATGAGTTCACTCATGCTCATCCCGAGGGCAGTTCGAACCGAGTCACGACTTACCGTTTAAGCTATAATAATCTGCAGTGGGAGGGCAACATATCGCCCGATGCGAGATTCCGATTATTCTTCTGCAATTTTAACTCTCAGGGATTTCCTGATGCAAGTTCTTCCGGAGATTTGTCAAAGATTTCCGATTTGTCGAATATCTGCCGCGGATTGTCGGGCTGGCCGTGACCAGACTGCGTTGATAGCTAGCCTGTGGATGGCTTTTGTGCTGCTGGCTGCAATCGGTTGTCAGCCTGATACGCTTCCGGTTCCAGATACTTCGGCGGTTCCGAGAATTGCTTATACTGGCAGCTCACTGCGGATTGCTTGTGACGATCGTGAATTTGCGGAGGCCTTCACGCCCCTCGCCATGAGCTGGGGCGGGCGGGTCGGAGTGAGTGTGACGGTGCTGCCGACCGGGACAATGCTTGATTCCGAAACCGGTGCGGATCTGTTGTTGATTCGGCCGGTGGAAATCGGCAATTGGGCCGCGGCAGGCCGACTCGCAGGATTACCGCCGACGCTTCGGCAAGCGAATCATCCTCTGCACTGGGACAAGCTTCTGGAAGTCGATCGGAAAGATCTGGCAGGGTGGGGGGGGCAAGAAATCGGCCTGCCAGTTGCTGGGGATGGCTATGTCCTGGTGTATCGGAAAGATCGACTAGAGGATCCGGCGTTTCGAGCAAAATTGCAAGCTGCGTTGCCACACCGGCCGTGGCCGCCGCGCAGCTGGGAGGGCCTGGCTGATATCGCCGAGTTTGTTTTGACAACGACCTCATTGCCAAGCCTGCCGGGATGGCCCAGCGATCGCCGAGCGTTGCTCGACTGTTTTCAGCAAATTGCGGCCTGTTACGATCGGACTGCGGATTCTCGGGGACAGGTGGAAATCCAGGGTCCGGCTCGCGATGTGAGTCGGCTTGCCTTCCACTTTGATCTGGAAACGGGGCAACCGAGGCTGACGGCTCCGAGCTTTGTGGCCGCCCTCGATTGGCTGGTGCGAACGCAGCGATTCCGTGGCCAGGGACGGCCGACGAGCCAGGTCGAGGCTTTGACAACCGGAACCGCGGTGGCAGGGATTTTATCGTTGGCGGAGTTGGCTCAGCTGCCACGGAATCCTGAAGGAGCAATTGAGACACGCTTTGGCCTCGCTCCGATCCCTGGAACGGAGTCTGTTTTTGACCGGAACGGACAAAAACTTTCGATTCGTGGTTCCGTGAATTATGTTCCGTTCCTGGGTTCGAATGGCTGGATCGGCGTTGTCTTGCGGAGTTCACACAATCCACAGGCAGCCTGGGATTTACTGGCTGATTGTGCAAGCCTGCCCGGGAGTTTAAAGTTACTTGGTGATGCCCGGTACGGCCTCGGCCCTTTCCGCGTCGAGCATCTGTATGAATCCCGGACCTGGCTTCCGTATCATTTTGATGCGGACCGCACCCGGGCATTGACCGACGCCCTGCAGCGGTATCGCAGCATTGAAGTCAGCGACCCGGTGCTAGCGTTGCGGATTCCCCGTCAAGCCGAATTCATGGCGGCGTTGGCAGAGGAACTGGAAAAAGCGATCGCCGGGCAACAGTCGGCCAAGGAAGCCTTGCAGCAGGCTGAAGCCGCGTGGCGGCGTTTGCTGGCCGATGTGCCGGAGGCGAAGCGACTCCAGTGGCTCCGAAACGCAGCCGGTTTGCAATAATGCGACCGTTCACTACCGGTGGTGAATCGCTGAAATGAGGCGGAGAGCCGCGTGCCTGCCGAGGTGGCAGAACAGCGGCCAGCCATGCGTTCTGCGTTTAATCCGTCAAGCATAGGCGGCTTCATGTCCGACTTGACACCGCAAATTTTGTCGGCCATTACTCGCCCGAGTTATACACCGATCAAACCGAAGCAGCTTTGCCAACGGATGGGGCTAAGCGACTCGGAATATCCAGCGTTTCGCCGCTGCTTACGGCAACTGATTCGCGACGGTCGCGTGCTGATCGACAAGCAAAATACCCTCCGGGCGGCGGAGCCGTTCGCCACGGTCATCGGCATCTATCGTCGAACCAGCAACGGCACCGGCTTTGTTCGCCCGCACACAATCACCGGGGAAACTGGCCCGGAGATTCGCATCCGCAGCGGCAAAGACCGTGATGCCTCACCGGGAGATGAAGTCCTGGTTCGCGTCACCCGTCGAGCCACCCGCACGGGCGGTAGCAGCGGAGATATCGTCCAGGTGACAAAACGGGCGACCCGGACATTTGTCGGCACCTACTTTGAACGAGGTGGCCAAGCGTACGTGCGGGTGGATGGCACCGTCTTCGCGCACTCGATCTGGGTCGGCGACCCCGGGGTCAAAGGAGCCAAGCCGCAAGATAAAGTCGTCATCGAAATGCTCCGCTTTCCCTCAGCCGAAGAGCGGGGGGAAGGCGTGATTACCGAGGTGCTCGGGCCGCTCGGTCAGCCGGGGGTCGATACCTTGTCGATCCTCAAGGCTTACGAATTACCCGAGGCTTTTCCCGCGGCCGTGCTCGAAGAAGCTCAACAACGCGCCGAGGAATTCCGTGAGTCCGATTTAACAGGCCGGGAAGATTTCACCACGGAACTGGTGATCACGATCGATCCGAAAGACGCACGCGATTTTGACGATGCCGTCTCGGTGGCGATTGATCCGAAAACCCGGCACTGGATCCTTTCGGTGCACATCGCGGATGTCGGACATTTTGCCCGGCCCGGCAGCGCCCTTGACAGCGAGGCTCGGAAACGGGCCACCAGCGTTTACTTGCCGCAAAAAGTCATCCCGATGTTCCCGGAACTCATCTCGAATGGCCTGGCGAGTTTGCAACAAGATCGTGTGCGTTATGTGAAAACGGTACGGATGGAGTGGACGCCAGGGCTGCAAAAAGGGCATGTCTCGTTCCACAATGCCGCGATTCGTGTCCGCCGACGCTTCACCTACGAGGAAGTCCGTGCGATTCTGCAACAGTTCGAGACCGGGGAGACGGTCGATCTGCCGCCCGAGTTGGCGATCATGCTCCGGCGGATGCGGGATCTGGCCCTGTTGTTACGGAAAAAGCGATTTAAGCGTGGCTCCCTGGAATTGTCGATGCCGGAAGCGGTGCTGGAGTACGATGCCGAGGGGCGAGTGACCGGGGCACATTTTGCCGAGCATGACCTCAGCCATCAAATCATTGAGGAATTTATGCTGGCGGCAAATGAAGCCGTCGCCGAGCATCTCACCCGGCTAGACATCCCGTTTCTCCGCCGGGTGCATCCCGCGCCAAACGAGGAAAAATTGGCTGCGTTCGGCCAGTTCGCCACATTGCTCGGCTATCCGATCGAGCGGCCTGACAATCGCTTTGCGCTGCAGCAACTGCTCCTGGAAACCGCCGAGAAACCGGAACGTGCCGCGATTCACTACGCCTTGCTTCGCAGCTTAAAGCAAGCCGCATATTCGCCGATCCAGGACGAGCATTACGCCTTGGCCAGCCAGCATTATTGCCACTTCACCAGCCCGATTCGCCGCTACCCGGACTTGCAAGTCCATCGCCAACTGGATCGCTGGCTGCGAACCGGTCACGCCTCGGCGAAGATCGAGGAACTCGTGGCCCTCGGAGATCACTGTTCCAAAATGGAACGCCGAGCCGAAGCCGCAGAGCGGGAACTCATCAAGCTGAAGCTGCTGCAATACCTCAGTACCCGACTCGGCGAGAAACTCGATGCGGTGATCACCGGCGTCGCTGACTACGGCTTCTTCGCCCAGGGGGTACAATTCCCGGCGGAGGGCCTGATTCACGTTTCTTCCCTCACCGATGATTTCTACCAGTTCGATCAAGATGCTCACACCCTCTACGGTACACGGACCCGACGCCGTTTCCGACTCGGCGACCGCGTCCGCGTGATCGTGGCTCGGGTCGATTTGCAACGGCGGATGCTCGACTTTCGACTCGCCCCCGATCAGCCGGAACCCGCTCGCCGGCAAAGCGGTTCCCCCGATGATCCCGCTTCCCGTCAAGGGAAGCGGGCCCCTCTCAGGAAGAAGAAGCCAAAATCTCGACCGGCACCAACAGATCCAGGGGAAAAAGCCAAATCCTCGAAAAAACAGAAGAAATCGAAGGAATTACCGTGACTCGCCCCCGTGGTCTGATGAGTTCGGAAACCGGGCTGAGCGGGTCTCGACCGGTTCTGCCGCCGACGATGCTTTCACCACCATGTACAGACTGGCCCCTGGATACTGCTCAACGTATTGCAGCGCTTTTTCCCTCGGCAACAGGCTGGCGGCCGTGGAAAGCCCGTCGGACAATGTCGCTGTCGGTGCCACCACCGTGACACTGCGAAACCCGGTCAGCCCGAGCCCAGTTTTCGGGTCCAGCACATGAGAATAGCGAACTCCATCAATTTCAACGAACTGGAACAAATCGCCTGATGTCGAGACTGCGGCCCTCGCCAGGGTCAGCTTCCGGACGGGCATTCCTTGACCGAGCGGGGCAATTTCAAGATTCCAGCCTTCAGAGCCCGGCGGAGGATCGCCGACGCGGATGTCCCCGCTTGCTGCCACCATGGCCCGCGAAAAGCCTCGCTCGGCAAGAATCTGATACGCCGCATCGGCGGCATAACCCTTTGCGATCCCGCCAAAATCGAGCCGCATCCCCGCCGTATTCAACGTTACTGTCTGCCGATCCGGATCGAGCGTGAGGAACTTCCAGCCCACCTTCGCCTTCGCGGCAGCCAGTTCTTCCGGCGTCGGAAGTCGCTGCGTTCGCCGAACAAGCCGCCAGATTTGACTGAGCGGTCCGATGGTGACATCAAACGCCCCATCCGTCTCGGCCGCCAGTTTCTGTGAAATTTCCAGCACTGCGAACAGATCCCGGCTCACCGGCCGTGGCTTCCCCGGTTCCTCATCATTCGCTCGACACAGCCGCATTACCTCGCTTTCTCTGTTGTAATCGGAAAGAATCCGATCCAATTCGGCAACTCGGGCGAAGGCTGCCTTCGCCGCTGCCGAGGCTTTCTCCGGATCCTTGCCATACACCACGATCCGGAAGGTCGTTCCCATGTGCCGAGACTCGAACTCAAATCGCTGGTCAGTCTCGCTGGCTGCGACTGGGCAGACAATTCCCAGGACAGCAATAAAATTCACAAAATTAACGATCTGCTTCGCCATCGACAGCTTCCTCAAAAATTCTGCAACTTGGCCACAGCCCCGTTGACAGTGCCTCCCGTATCGGAGAATGTATCAGATATGCGCCGGAACTTCTTGCTAGTGTCTACGGTTTTCAGCCTTGCCATTCTGGTGGGTATTGCCCCCGGGCAGCCCGAACCGTCGATTCCCCCTCCGCCGGTGGTTCCCAACAAGGTCGATTTACCTCCGAAATCGTTCACCCAGAAAATCGGCGATAGCGACGTTGCCATCGAGATGGTCTACATCCCCGGCGGCGAATTCACGATGGGCAGCCCCGAGACCGAAGCCGGCCGGCTTCCGGATGAAGGACCGCAACACCGTGTCCAAATTCGGCCATTCTGGATGGCAAAATTCGAAACCACCTGGGAACAGTTCTATGCATTCTGGAAGGATGAATCGTTGCTCCAAGTGAAAGATTTGGCGGATTACCCCGAAGAAATTCAGAAGAAGCTGGTGCCAGATGCCATCACGCGGCCGACTAACACCTATGTTGATGAACTCTACGATCATGGCGAGGATGGCCATCCGGCTTTGTGCATGTCGCATCACGCCGCCATGATGTATTGTCACTGGCTACGCTGGAAAACAAAACTGCCTTATCGCCTGCCCACGGAAGCCGAATGGGAATACGCCTGCCGAGCCGGGACAACCGGCCCGTACAGCTTCCCCGAGGGTGAAAAGCTCGACGATTATGCCTGGTATGTCGACAACTCAGCGACCAGCAAAGACACAGACCCCGCCAGTGTCCGCGGTCAAGACGGCTTGCCGACCACGCACAAAGTCGGAACGAAAAAAGCCAACGCCTTCGGCCTCCACGACATGCACGGAAATGTCTGGGAGTGGTGCCTCGATCACTGGGATCCGCAGTTTTATAAACGGTTTTCAGGAAATCAAGTGTATCTGAATCCGGTGAACAAACCCACCGAGGCCAAGTGGGGCCATGTGGTTCGCGGCGGATCGTGGGCAGATAAAGCGGATCGCCTTCGCAGCGCGGCCCGACGGGGATCGGATAAAAGCTGGATGAAACACGATCCGCAGTTCCCCCGCAGCATCTGGTGGCTGACGCGGATGGATGTCGTCGGCTTTCGCGTCGCCTTGCCGGTGGAAGAATATCCGGAACTTGTCGGGATCAAGCCGATGGTGTGGAAAAAGGGCGAATAAGCCGCGGCGGTTTCCTAGCAGTGCCTCGATGCCTTTGCCACCGCAGCCCGGGTTCTGTCCTCTGAGTGGTCCGTTCTCTTCCTTGATTACGGGGGTCTCTTCCATGTCTGAACATTCCGTTGATCGCCGAGACTTTTTGACGGTCGGTGCCGGCACGGTGACCGCCGCGACGTTACTGCCGACCGCAGTTCACGCCGCCGGTAACGGCAAGATCAAAGTCGGTCTGATCGGCTGTGGCGGCCGAGGGAGTGGGGCCATCGGCGATTGCCTCAAAGCCGATGACGCGGTTGAGTTGTATGCCATCGGCGATGTCTTTGCTGATGTCGCCGCCACCAAATCCAAGCAATACTCCGAACGGTTCGGAGCCCGGGCCAACCTGGGTGATCGAGTCTTCAGCGGTCTCGACGCCTACAAACAGGTGATCGACAGCGGCGTCGATCTTGTGATTCTCGCCACCCCTCCCGGATTCCGCCCGGATCACCTAGAATATGCGATCAAAGCCCGCAAACATGTGTTTACAGAAAAGCCAGTCGCGGTTGATGGCCCGGGAATTCGCAAATGCTTGGCGCTTGTCGAGGAAGCCAAGAAGAATGGCACCGCCGTTGTCGCCGGGACACAACGCCGCCATCAACAAGGCTACATCGAAACGATTGACAAAATCCGTGCCGGCGCAATCGGCGAAATTGTCTCCGCACGCTGTTCATGGAACGGCACCGGTATCTGGTTCAAACAGCGGATGCCGGGAGAAGCCGATGCCCATTATCAAATCCGCAACTGGTATCACTTCATCTGGCTGTGCGGCGACCACATTGTCGAACAGCATGTCCACAATATTGACGTGATTAACTGGGTGATGGGGGCCCACCCGGTCAAAGCCAGTGGTATCGGGGCAAGAGCTTACCGCCCTGAAGGTCCGCCTGAACAAGCAGGGCAAATCTGGGATCACTTCGCGGTCGAATTCGAATATCCGGACGGCGTGCCTCTTTACAGCTACTGTGCTCATATACCCGGCATCCGGAACGATGTTTCCGAAACCGTCTATGGCACACGCGGCGTAGCATATATCAATCGCTACTTGATTAATAAAGAAAAAGCTGGAAACGACTCCAACATCAGTCCGTATGTGCAAGAACACATCGACTTGATTCAAAGCATTCGCGCCAGCAAACCGCTCAACGAGCTGGAAAACGTAACAAACAGCACCATGACGGCCATTCTCGGACGGGAAGCCGCCTACACTGGTAAAACGCTCACCTGGGATCAAGTTCTGAACGCCAAAACGTCCCTTGTCCCGCAAGGAATCCAGCTCGATTCTCAACTGGTGACCGCCCCGGCACCGCGACCCGACAAGTACAAACTCGTGTAACCGGCAATCGCTTGCCGAAGTTCGACAACCGCCTGCGGAGTCACGTCAACGAAGTGGATCCGCAGGCAACCGTGGCATGATCCGTCAACTCGCTCTCACCTTCCAGGTTCAACTTGGCCGATAACAGTCCGGGGACAAGCACGGAAGCATGCCGGGGCTGCGTCATGGATTTCGCATTCACTCGTCGGCGATTCTTTGAAGGCTCGGCCATTGCCGGAAGCGTCGCCGCGGCGATGACCACGCCGAACACGAGCGCCGCCCGGCCGCTGGATCGGCTACGTCAGCAGGCGGGCTGGGTGATCGGGCATTTGACGGGGGCTCAAGCCACCGCTGAGACGCTAAAACAAGAAGGCGTCGGCTGTGTCTTCGGGATTCCCGGAGCCCAAGAAAATGAACTGTGGGACGAATTCAAAGCCCGAGGAGTGCCGTATCTGCTGGTGGCACATGAATTTGCCGCCAGTTGTATGGCGGATGGCTATGCTCGCAGCACGGGCCGCCCCGGTGTCTTGTGCGTGGTGCCCGGGCCGGGCGTCACCAACGCGTTGACCGGGCTGGGCGAGGCACTGCTGGATTCCTCTCCCGTTGTGGCGATTGTCGGCGATGTGGCTGGCGGTAACGATTATCGCCCGTTCCAGGTCCACTCACTCCCTCAAGCGGACTTACTCCGCCCAGTGACAAAATGCGTCCTCGAAGTGCAGCAAGTGTCGCAAATCCCTTCGGCAATTCGACAAGCGTTGACGGTCGCAGTCGAAGGGGAACCGGGACCGGCCGCCGTAGTCATCCCGTACAATTTGTTCATCGAGAAATCTCAGGTCCATTCGCCGCCGTCGGCACCGCCAGCCGTGCCGTTCGACGAATCCGCGTTCGAGGCCGCGGTGGCTTTACTGAACAATCCGAAACTGCGAGTCGGCATCTACGCCGGTTACGGCTGCATGGATCATGGCCCGGCATTGACGGCGGTCGCCGAGTTATTGCAGGCCCCGGTGGCGACCAGCGTCTCGGGGAAGGGTTGCATTTCGGAATGTCACCCGCTGGCAGTCGGCTGGGGTTACGGTCCCCACGCCAGCCGCGTCGCTGAACGGGCGTTTCGTCGTGATCGGTTGCATCCTTTGAATTCCGGCGTCGATTGTCTGCTGGCAATCGGAGTGAAATTTAGCGAGGTGAGCACCGGATTTTACGGCAATCCCCGGCCAAAATGGGTGATTCATGTCGATGCGAATCGCTGCAACCTGGGGCGGGTGATGCCGGCTGATGTTGCGGTTCACGCCGATGCTGGACTGTTCCTGAACCGATTACTGGCCCACGGGGACTCACTGCGCCGACCCGCCGACGCCCGCTTACTGGCTGTGATCGCCGCAGCTCGGCAGGAGCAGGAGCGGGAGTTGACCAGCATTCCCGCACGCCCCTGCGGTATCGATCCGTTGGCGGTAATCGCTGCCTTGCGCCGTCATTTGCCCGACTCCGCCGTTCTGCTGACCGATGTTACCGTTTCAGAGCATCTTGCCGCGGAGTATTATCGCGTGACCCTGCCCCGGAGTTACTTTAACCCGGTCGACAATCAGTCGATGGGCTGGTCGATTCCGGCGGCGATCGGCGTGCAACGTGCTTGGCCCGGCCGGGTTGTGGCAAGTCTGACCGGCGACGGATGCCTGTTGATGGCGGCTCAAGAACTGTCTACGGCCGCCCGGGAATCTTTGCCTGTGAAAATCTTTGTCCTCGACGATCGGGCATATCATTACATGCAACTGCTGCAGCGGCCAGCATACCGGCGGACGACGGCAACTCGACTCGCCGCGATTGATTATGCCGCATTGGCACGGGCTTACGGCGTGGGTTATCTGGAAGCGCGGCAACCAGCGGAATTGTCGGCCGTGGTCTGTGCTGCAATCGAGCAGCCGCGGCCGGTGCTTGTCAGGATTGCCACGGATTATGGCGATCGAAAAATTCGCTGGATTGAAGCTGTCCGGGATCGCTTTATTGACGAACTTTCCGCCGCTCAGAAAGCCCGGTTTCTGGCCCGCATCGGGGCCCGGTCGCTGAAGCCGCAGGTCAATGACTGAATCCTTGCCGCGACGAAGCCGCCCTTACCAGTTCGGGAAATGATCATTTGCTCGAGGGCAGAAAAGGATTGGCGACCGAACTTCGTGCTGAAGATGGGCCGGAGTCACGGGGTTGCCTTGCATATGTGAATTGACAGCGACGAGTTCCGGTGTTATGGCCTGTTAAGGCTGCGGGAAGTGGCAGTAATCTCTGCGGAGTTGAGGGTGTGATCAGCCTGATTATTCCCATGTATAATCCGGGGCTTGCCGCGGAACAGTGCTTCCACCGGGTGCGCGATTTCTTGCGGTTCCGCCGGGAAACCTGGGAAGTCGTGTTTGTCTCCGATGGTTCCACGGATTCGAGTGTGGCAACGCTCCGTCGCTTATGCCAAGTTCATGACGAGAAGCGATTTCAGGTGATCGAATACACTCCAAACCGGGGCAAGGGATTTGCGGTGAAGACAGGGATGCTCGCAGCCCGAGGGAAATACCGGCTGTTTACCGATATTGATTTGTTTTTTCTTCACACGCTTGGCAAAGCCGCCGATGCCTTGAAGGACGGGGCGGCAATGGTGATCGCCTCACGCACCCATACTCACAGCGAGTTCGCCGCACCATTTACGTTGATCCATTACCTTTACCGGCGAAAGTTACAAAGCATGATCTTTTCCCGGGTCGTTCGCACACTGTTGCCGATCCCACAACGTGATACACAAGCGGGGTTGAAAGGGATGTCGGCCGAGGTGGCGGAACGACTGTTGCCACACACCCAGATTCAAGGATTTTCCTTCGATTGTGAATGGTTGATGGCCGCCACTAAAATGCATATTCCCGTGGTGGAAATTCCGGTCTGCGTTCGCTATGAAAATGCCGCGAGTACGATTCGAATGACAACCGGGTTACGGATGCTGCGGGAACTGTGGCAAATTCGCCAAGCCTGGAGCCGGAGCATCCCCGAACCCCAAGGTTTGCACTCGCCGCCCGCGATGCCAACGCGGTGGAGTCGGGCGGCATAATCGAACCCGATCGGCATCAATCGGTTGTTCACGCTCCGCCGGGCTCAGGCTCCGCCGGGGTGAACTCTCACTACCTTAAGGTAGCCAAATAACTGATCAGATCGACAAATTCGGCCGGGGCCATGGTTCCGGCCAGACCTTCGGGCATACTGCTTTGCTTTAACTTTGTCCGCGATTCAATATCATCCTTCGGAATTGTATGTTTCATTTTGCCATCGAAGATTACAATCGAGTTATCTGTCTCTGAAACAATCAGGCCGACGATGGATTTGCCCTCGACCGTGTCGATCTTGGTGGAGAGATATTTTTCATCGATCTCGGCGTTCGGATCAATGATCGATTCAATCAGTTTGTAACGGCCTTTCACACGGGTGGCGACCTTGTCGAGGTTGGGGCCGAATTCTTGGCCTTCGCTGTTGCCAACTTTGTGGCAGGAAGTGCAACTACGGAGAAAGACCGCCCGACCGTTGTTGACATCGCCTTGCAACTCGGCGAGCGACGTCATGGCTTTTTGCCTCACTTCCGCGGGTTGTGGCTCTTGCGACAGTAACACTTGCAAGTGGGGGATGGCCGCGGCACCGAGCTTCGAGGCAGCGAGTATCCCGCTCATAATCGCCCGGGCTTCGGGGTTGTCCCGGGCAATTTTCCCGGCGAGGAAGCCTTGTCGCCAAACGGCCTCGTTGGCAGCAAGCGCGTGTTCGACGGTGTACTTCGTCCAGTAATCCAGGGGCAAAGTCGCCGCTGCCATGACGGCTTCCATGGCTTCAAGGGTGGGGAAGAAGCTGAGGCCTCGAACCGCTTCCGTGCGGACCCGGGGATGGCTATCGCGGGCTTTCTCTTTCAGGATGGCCAACGCATTCGGCAGTCGGTCGCGTTCTTCGGCAACAATGTGTGTGGCCGCGGCCCGAGCCTGGAATGATTTTGCGGATAAGACGGCAGCAAGCAAGTCCGGATCGACGGCATGATGTCCCTGTTGCACCCACAGTGCTTCACAGCGGAGGCGATCATAATCCGGATCTGCCGGATTCAGAGAACGAACCCAGGCAGCGACGGCGGGAAGAACCTCTTCGGCGGGCCGATCATGGAGTTCACGCCGAGCCCGATACCGTGTCCGCCACTCATATTCGCGGAACTGCTCACAAATTTCCGGAACACTTTTCCCAAACTGGGTAACTGGTTTGACCAGAGGCCGGCCTTTACCAACCAGGCGATAAACCCGCCCCGAGACATGATCCCGATTTGGATCGCGTTGACTGTACTGCATGTGGCCGATCAACGGATTGGCCCAGTCAACGAAATATAAAGCACCGTCGGGGCCAATTTGTGGATCCCCTGGGCGGAAGTGCTTGTCAGGGGATCTGAGCAAATCGGACAGGCGTTTCCCCATGTACCCGGCACCATCATCTTCGATGCTGTAACGGGTTAAACCATTCAGTTGAATGACGTTGGCGTAGGTGAATTGCCGTTGCAAATCGTCAGGTAAATTTCGGCTGACAAGCCACTCACTGCCCAGATTCGGGCGGACGCCGCCGGGCAGGATGAAATTCAATTGCTTGCGGCCGCGAAATTGTGCCCCCGAAAGCGGCACATCCCAGGTCTGATTGGCGGTGGTACCGTCACCGACGATTCCCTGGCCCCACTCATCGAAGACATAGCACCACATATTCGCCATACCAGGCAGGGCAAACTGGGTGATTTTCAGCGTTCGGGGATCGAGGACGTAGCAGCCACCGCTTCCCGAACTCCGGTGGGGACCCCAGGGGGTTTCCAAGGTGGTGCTTGTCGCGATGCCTTCAAGGATTCGCAGTTTGCCGTCCGGACCCCATTCAAAGGCTCCAGCGGTGTGGTGAGTATCGTCGGTAGCCCAGCCATCCATCAGATGGACGACGAGATCGGCCTTGTCGTCGCCGTTGGTATCTTTCAGCCAAAGCAAGCGGGGCTGATCGACGACGAGCACGCCGCCGTTGAAAAACTCAAACCCCGTCGGACAGTGCAACTTGTCGTAGAAGACGGTGCTTTTGTCGGCCAGGCCGTCGCCGTCGGTATCTTCGAGAATCACCAGTTTATCGTTGGCCGGGGGATTTCCGGGTAGCCACTGAGGGTAGCTGGGCATGCACGCCAGCCAAAGCCGCCCTTTGTGATCGAAATTCAGTTGGACCGGCTTGGCAATTTCGGGAAAGCGTTTCTCATCGGCGAATAATTTGACTTCGGTGCCGGGGTGAACTTGGGCGGTGGCAATAAAATCTTCCGGGGAGCGAACAATTGGCCCGCCCTCGGCATTCTCGCTGTACCGTTGCCGGGGTTCACCGAAGCGTGTCGGCGGAACATACAGTTCCCCTGTCTGGCTGTCGTCGGGCTTCGGCGGCACCGCTTTTCCCTGGGCGATGTCCCAGACATAGCGATCTCGGACGGCGACCATGTTACGAATTTTCAGGTATTCCCGAGGAAAGGTTTCGTGATCCCAGGTCCGCCGACCGCCATAGACATACCAGCCATTCACCATCCGGTAGTCTTGCAAATGAGTCCAGGATTTATCATTCACCGCGGCCCGGAGCTTCTCATACTGTGCTGAACTGAGGCGACTCGGTGATGCCGAGCCAAAAAGAGCCTGATCCAGAAACCCAGCCAGGGCCTGATCGCCTGCCTCATTGACATGGACGCCGTTGATGGTGAATTGCATCCCGGGCTTTTCCGTGAAGAGTGCCAGTGTCGGAGTGAAGAGATCGACAAACGCGAGATTTCTCTTCTCGGCGACCTCTTTCACGGCGAGAGTATAAAGCTTCAGATTTTGATTCTCCTTGACCCCGTCGGGCAGGAAGGGATTGCCGGTCGGTTCGCAGGCAATCGGGGAGACGAGGACAAACCGCGGTGGAGAACCGGTTTCATCCCGGGGATATTTCCGGGTATATTCATCGAGAAACCGCTCGTAGTCTTGCTTGAATTTCTCCAGGCCGCCGGGGCCGGCAAAAGACTCATTGAAGCCGAAGAAACAAAGAAACGTATCTGGTCCGAAGGCATAAAGCGGGTCATCCAAGTGCGTGTAATCGTTTGGCCGCTGACGGATGCCCACTTCATCTGCCGGCCGGCCAAAGTTCCGGACGACGAGCTGCTGTTGCGGAAACCGAGCATGTAGCATCGTCTCAAAGTGGCCGAACAGGTTCATCCGCTCTGCCGTGCTGTTGCCGACCAGCGCAATTCGCTCACCCGGCAGAAATTGCAAGGGTAAACGGCTTGCGGGGAGTGACGGCCGTTTCGGTCGGGGTCCGGGCTTCAGCAAATCTTCCGGTCGGGAAGCCGCCGAGGTTGTCACAGCATTTTTCTGAGAGTGTACCCGATCGGCGAGGGAAAGCACGGCAACGAGCGTGACCGGAAGCAGCAACCAGGGACAAACACGGCTCAAGCGAGACATTGCAGGCGGGCTCCGAAGGGGGAATTCGTTTCCACTAGGATAGTGCAAGATGGTCACCGTGAAAACCTGTTGCACTTCAAGCCAGTATGTTTCGCCACCACACGGTTCGAATCAACTCTCTGCTTCGATTCGTTGTCGCCCCGATTCCGGGTATGATTCTGGGCATAACCTTTCCCCGAGTGCAGGATCCGGATCGGTTCAGATACTGGACGCGGGCAGATCAGTTCTCCTGCGACCCGATTGGAATGGCCACCGACGGTCGGACGCGACTGCAGCGGCGATTCGCCTGAAGCTGAATCCAGGAGGTTGGCTGGGGGATGGCAAGCGCAACCCGCCGCGGGTCGGGTTGCTGCGATATCATCAGCAACAACGTCCCGCGAACACTGAAGCCGTGCTCTTGCCCGGTTTGGCATCTGAGGCATTTTGGCTTTTCTGCTACTGCTTTTCTGCGACTGATTGACCAGTGTGCTGAATTCGTTGAGCTGAGCATGCCATTCCTGGCAGTATCGAGCCGCTCGAAGAGTAGCTTCGCCTCGGGGGTGTCGATTGTCTTCGCAGCCATTGGCGACGCGGGCGATCTCCGCCCCGCTTGGGATTGCATGCCTTCCACGCTGCTCGCGGAACCAGATCGTGGAGTTGCGGGCGATTACGGGGGCTCGGTCCGGGGTGGGCATCGCGAGCCGGCCTGGGTCTGTCAGAATCATTCCACGAAGTCCATGCTCAGTGAACTCCGCACGCGGAAAAGCTGGCGGAAACTCGGGAAAGTCACGACTCCTCGCATTCAATCATTTTTCTTCCCGGGCGGGGAAGGCAACTATTTCCTCCCAGCCGATCGAACTCCGGCTGAACTTCCCACTCAACTCAAGGGATGCGGCTCACCGAGACGCGGTCGGTGAGGCCAGGATCGCCGCCCGTTCTGCTTCCGTCAGAGGTCGGCTGGGCATCTGCTGCGCGTCGAGTCCTCCGTCCACCGGAATCACAATTCCCGTGGCATAACCGGCAGCATCAGAGGCTAAAAAGACAAACCACTGAGCAACATCCTCGACGGTCGCGATTTTTCGGAGTGGAATCTGCTCTTCGATCGCACGACGAGCGGCCGGGTCGGATCGCAAGCCGAAATCGGTGAGCGGCGTCTCGACCAGTCCCGGCGCGATGGCAGCGGTGGTAAATCCACGCGGAGCGAGCTCGATGGCGAGTTGGCGGGTCAGGGCGTTGATCGCTCCTTTACTGGCATCGTACAGCGTGTGTGCCGGCTCCGAACGAGTGGCATTCAATGATGTGGTGAAAAGAATGCGTCCACCTTGGCTTTCCGCCCGCTTCACCCAGGCTTGCGTCACAGCGATTGCCGTCCAGACATTCAAGCCGAAGATGAAATCAAAGTCGCGGCGGCTAAGTTCCAGGAACGCTGGTTCCCGGAACGTGCCCAAGTTATTCACCAGCACCTCCAGCCCGCCGAGAAGCCTCATCGCGGCTTCCACCAGCCGATCGGGTTCACCGTCGTCGAGCAAGTTGGCTTGGATGTAAGCCGAGCCTGGATATTCCGCCAGCGTAGCTACCAACTCGGGCACGGCATCGAGTGGCCGCTCTGAAGTGAAGAGAACACGCGCCCCAGCCGCGGCCATTGCTTTCCCGGCCGCCAGCCCGATGCCGGAACTACTGCCGGTCACCAGGATCCGCTTTCCCGTTAATTTCATCGACAATCCCTCGCAGCTATCGTCACGTTCACAACCCTTGTGAAAGTATCGTTTCTCTCTCCCCCGCCAGCTAGGATAGAAACAGCCAAGAACTGTTTCTTCCCCTGATGACCTGGAGCTGCGATGAGTGCAGTGCCTCAAACCGAAGCGTCTCTATGGTGGACACCGTCCCGGGATGAGGATCGCTTCTTGCCTGAAGGACCCAGGCTCATCAGCATAAACAACCGGCAAGCGATCGCCTGGGTTAATATTCAAACGGCTGCTCTGGCTACAACCGGGGCGATCCACCTCCGCTATTTGGATAATCTGGAGCACCAGTCGTGGTCGCTTCCCGGCCGGCCAGGATTTCTGCTCGCCACAGATCTGGACGAGACACTGTTGCTGGGCATGGAAACAGAAGTCGGACTTTTCCATCTCCGGCAGCAGCGCTGGCAGCCCCTGGCGCGACTCACAGACGCCCACCCCCGGACGATCATCAACGATGGCGAACCCCTTCCCGACGGCACGGGGGTAATTTTCGGCACCAAAGATCTGCGATTTTCCGAACCGATCGGCGAACTTGTGCTGTTTACGCTGGCGGATCGACGACTGACCCGCCTGGCAGGGGGACAAATCTGCTCAAACGGGAAAGTGTTCGTGCCTGGTAACAGCCATAATCCGCTGCCGCTGACCCTTTACGATATCGATTCCCCGAAAAAGTGCGTTGTCCGTTATCGAGTGGATCTTGAACAACGTCAACTCATCTCGGAAGGAGTTGCCATCGATTTGCGAGAAAGTCCGAGCTTTCCGGATGGGATGTGCCTGGCCGACGACGAGAGCGTGATCATCGCCTTTTATCATCCTGACGCGGTAGCCCAGGGTCGGGCCGGCCGGTACCGTCTGGACACGGGAGAAGTCGTCGAAGAATGGTTGACCCCGGGTTCGCCACGGGTCACCTGCCCGCTCTTGTTGCCGAGTGAGACCGGGGTGCAATTGCTGCTGACAACCGCGACGGAAGGCATGCCGGAAAGTGATCGCCGACTCTGCCCGAATGCCGGCTGCCTGTTCCTTGCGGCAACGCGGCTGAAGGCAATTCGACCCACGGAAGTCGTGCGATTCCGCTGAAACCACCGAGAGCGTTCACCATTCACAACTAACAAACAGGAAAAGACTTACAGTGTAAAATTTTGTTGCCTTGATGACATACGGAGAGAACAATCATCAGATAGCACCGGCAGCTTTAATTTCCCAGGTTATTTGCGTTTGCGGCATTTATTTCCGTTATTAGGAGAGTACCGGTATGATGATTTCCTGTCCGCATTGCAAAGCGTCGATAAATCTTAAAATGCCGAAGCCGGGCAAATACTCGCCAAAATGTCCGAACTGCGGCCAACCATTTTTGCTGATTGTGCCAGATGATCCGGGCATGACCATCCAGGTTCGAAAATTGCCCGCCCCCAGTTCCTCGGGCAAGCTCAACCCGAATGTGAAATCGCAAGCGGGCCCCAGCAGTGCCATTTCCCCGGAATCCACTACGGCATTTCAACCTGCGGCGGAAGCAAGTTTCGACAGCAACGCATCGACCGAAACGACCATTGATCAGATTCCCGGCAGGGCTGTTTCCTCGGCACGCCGCTCGGAAGCAACTTCGACCGAGGTGACCGGCGACTTTTCACCGTCGAATCGCAGCTTTGCCTCGGTCGGCAGTGCCACGGAAGCGACCGGCGATTTTACGCCGTCAGTTCAAAAGCCAGGTGAAGAAACGACAGACCTTGGCACTGCTGCTTCCGCGGCGAGTCGGCTCAGTACCTCCAGCAGCGAGGCCACGACAGACTTTGCTCCCCCCTCGGCTCAGCCCCGCAAAGGCAAGAACCGCGCCAGCGACGACCCCGAGATCCCGGAACAACTCGGCGGCTATGCCGTCTTGAAACAACTCGGCAAAGGTGGCATGGGAGCAGTTTACCTGGCCCGGCAACTCTCACTAGACCGGCCCGTCGCCCTGAAAGTCATGAACCCGGCCTGGGCGGATGATCCGGTTTTCCTTGCACGGTTCATCCGCGAAGCCTATGCTGCCGCTCAATTGAACCACCACAATGTTGTGCAAATTTATGATATTGGTGCGGATGCCGGCATCAACTTCTTCAGTATGGAATTCGTCGAGGGAAAATCGCTTGGCGACGTGCTCAGGAAAAATGGCCGACTCGAACCGCGAATTGCTGTCGGCTACATTCTTCAGGCCGCCCGCGGCTTAAAATTCGCCCACGATCGCGGCATGGTGCACCGTGATGTCAAGCCGGACAACTTGATGTTGAATTCGGAGGGGATCGTCAAAGTCGCTGACCTGGGGCTGGTCAAAACCCGGGAGATGACCGCGGGGGACGATGCCGCCCCGAACAGGACCGCCGCTGCCACTGGCGATTCGGAAATCCGAGCCGTTGCCCGGACCGATGTCACAATCGCCGGCACGGCGATGGGATCTCCGTCGTACATGGCACCCGAGCAATGCCGGGATGCCGCCGCGGTAGATCACCGCGCGGATATCTATTCGCTGGGCTGTTCGCTGTATGCACTGCTGGCGGGGCGGGCTCCCTTTCAGGGAGATACCGCCATGGAAGTGATCAGCAAACATCTCACGGAACCACCCCCCCCGCTGGATTCCGTTGTCAGCGGCTTACCGGCGGGTCTGTCGAAAATCGTCGATCGTGCGCTCGCCAAAGATCCGGAGGATCGGTATCCGACCATGGATGAGTTCATCCGGGAATTGAAGGCCTGGCAAGATCAGCAATCCGCTGGGCCACCCCGCCCCAGCGAAGAGCAGATCAGTATGCTGGAGCAACTGACGGAGAGGCTGACTTCAGCAGCGCTTCCGAAACTGGCGGCGACTTTGGCCGTGGTGATGCCGCTTGCCGGCTTGCTTGCCGCCCTGATCATGATGTTCGTGCAACCTGTTGTGGCCGTTGCGGTGCTGGTAGCGGTCGCTGCTAGCGTGCTGGTTGGCTTTGTTGCCTCGGGAATGCTCACCGGTTCAACATTATTCCGCAAAGTTCGCAGCTGGGTCTTCATGGCCCGGATCATTGACTGGTTGACCGTCGCGGTTGCCGGCCTGTTGCTTCTGGCAGGGTTGTACATGGCAGGGTTGCTGCTCGCCGCCGTGATCGCCGCCGCTGTCGGCGCGGTGCTCGGGCTCGGCTTCGCCTACGGTCTCGCCCGGACAATCGCCAATCAAAGGGCCGACATTAAATCCGACATCGACAGCTTACTCAAACGGATGCGGCTTGCGGGTATGGAGGAAGATCAGATCCGTGACTTTGTGGTTCAGGCGGCCGGCGACGACTGGGAACAAGTTTACGAGTTGCTTTTTGGCTACGAGGCAAAACTGGCGATGCGAGCCAATCTGGCCAAGAAAGGTGAACAACGTCCGAAATATGCGGCCTGGCGTGATCCGATTATTCAGAGAATTGATCGACTCCGAGAGCAACGCGACCAGGAAGAAGCAAAACTTCGTTTGCAGAAACTCGAAGTACAGCGGTTGATCGCCGAGGGGCTGTCGCCGGCAGAAGCCCGTGCCCGAGCCGCGGATGCCGCGGAAGATCTGATCGAGCAAGCGGCCGAGATCCGGGCGGCGAACCTCGATCAAACGCGGCGAGTCAACGTTGCCAAGATGCTCACCCGCTACGAGCGGGCAAAACTCGCTGCCATCGAGCGGCCCCGCCCTTCTCCGACACAGAAATTTTTCCGCAAACTTACGGCGATTCCCCTCGATCCCCGCTTGCGACTGCTCCTCGGCGCATTACTTATTGTGGGCGGCATCCTGTGGATTCGGCAAAACGACGCCATCTTCCGAGGTTCGCAAACCCTTGGAGCAGTCTCCTCGGGTTCCAGTGCCGGACTGATGACCCTGGTAAGCCGGCTCTGGGAACCGGGTAAGCAAGTGAAGCCGTTGCAGGTCGCTTTTCTGCCCACGGAAATTAGCACCCTCTTTGATTCCGTGAATCCGATTCTCGCCGGTGGATTGTTGATTCTTGGAGCATTCAGCGGGCATCTGATCGGCATTCTTTTCACCGTGCTCGGTGCCACGCTGATGATGCTCGGGCATAAGCTGGGATGGCCGATCCCGACGGCCGCCGGGCTGACGGCAGCACAGACCACCGCAATTGTGGGCATGATTCTCGGCGCGATCGGACTTTACCTCGGCCGCCGATCGTGAGCAGTCACGAGAGAAATCCGCTGAATCAGCGACTGCCGTTGTCTGAGCCGTGGAGTTTCTGCAAGAATTCCTCGGCGACACGATGATGGTGTTCCAGCCTTGGCCCGAGGCGATCTTTTTGCTTGACCATCACGGCCATCCGCGGGTTGCGGGCGAAGAACGCAGAGTGGCGGTCAATAAACCGCCAGTACAGAGCGTCCCAGACCGCACACCAGTCGCCTCGGGGGAAGTCGCTCATTTTCAAGATGTAGCTGGAGCTACTGAGATACGGTTTTGTCGTCATCAAACCACCATCCGCATGTTGACTCATGCCGTAGACGTTCGGCACCATCACCCAGTCGTAAGCATCAACAAACAGTTCCATGAACCAGCGGTAGACAGCATCCGGGTCGATTTCGCACAACAGCATAAAGTTCCCGAGGATCATCAGACGTTCAATGTGATGACAGTAACCCGATTGCAACACTTGGCGAATAACGTGATCCACCGGGAGAATTCCGGTACGACCAGTGTAAAATGAGTCGGGCATCGGCCGCGAAAAGCCCCAGAAATTCCGGCTCCGCTGACGACCGCCGTGGCGGCGGTAGACCAGGCGAACGAATTCCCGCCAACCGATGACTTGGCGGATAAACCCTTCGAGTGAATTCACCGGGATCTGATTAGCAAACCGCGTCGCCGCGGTTACCACTTCGGCCGGGGTCAACAGGCCGATATTCAGGATCGGTGTCAGAACGGAATGAAACAGCACTCGGTGATGCTGGCTGATCGCATCTTCGTAATCGCCAAAGAGCGGCAACCGCTCCCGAAGAAACCGCTCGAGCCAATGTTTGGCAGTCTCATGATCCGTGGGATACAAAAACGGCTGATCGTTGCCGAGGGCATCGGGGAAATGCTGGCGAACGTAGGTACGAGCCTCGCGAACGACCTCATCTTCACCTGGGGGTTCTGGCTCGGCAGGTATCTGAATCGATCGCGGAAGCCGTTTCCGATTTTCCGGGTCAAAACTCCACTGGCCGCCGACCGGCTTGTCGCCATCGAGTAACAGGTTCAGCCGCTTACGTTGGCGAATGTAAAAATCGGTAAAGAAGAGCTTGTTCCTGCCCGAGGCAAATTGATCGATCACCTTGAGTGGTGTCAGAAAATTCTGATCATCCAGAACTTCGACCGGAATTGCCTGTTCGTGACAACCGCGGTGAAGCCGCCGCTGAAGGTAATCATCGTTCGGATCGATGACCCGCACCCGGCGAATATTCCAGCGCTTAAGATGCTCTCCAATCGCTGTGCTATGCAACAGTGTCGGCGCTTCAAGATAGTGAATGGGATAGCCACGCTTTCGGAGTGTGGCAGCAAAACGCCGCATGCTTGCACGATGCAGAAGCAACTTTTGGCGGTGAAAACGATACTGTCGAAAGAACAGTGGATCCTCGACAAATACCACGCAATCGGACGCCGCGATCGCTGAGTGATCGGCATAGAGTTGATGCGGGTAGATCAGAGCAGCAGTGCTCGGCATCCGCCATTTTCCCTCCGGATGCCCCTGACCTGAGTGAATTCGGGGCGTTTAGGAAGCAACATTCTATGAATAGGGTGGTGACACGAGGGGAAACCAGTCACTTGAACTTGGTACGGAGACGTGTTGCGATGGTTCATGCACCTTCAGACGGAAGACTCGTATGCGACAGGGGGCAAACAGTGATCATGCGGCGAATCGGGAATTGAAACGAGCATAACCAATTAAGGGGAGCGGACCGGCCGAAGGCCGGCATTCTCCCCGTTTGCGAAATGCCTAGAAGATAGTGGCATGTCTCAGCGTTTGCTGAACTGAGTGCCTCGCCGAGCACCACGGAGGCCGTATTTCTTCCGTTCTTTCATTCGGCTATCCCGGGTGAGGTAGCCACTATCGCGGAGCTTTTTCACCATGCCGGTCGTGCCTGAGTCCGTTGTTTCTTCCGGGCTTGCGGGTGTGTCGGTCGCGGCCGGTGTTGCCGTTGCTTTGTCGATTCGTTTACTGCGAACCACGGTTGTATTGTTGAAGGTCCTGGAGACCCGCTCGTCGGGACCGCTGAACATGGCTTTTAGAGCACGGGCAATACCGAGGCTGATCGCGCCCGATTGTCCGGTAATGCCGCCGCCTTTGACGCTGACAATCACATCGACCCGATTGAGCAAGTCGGTGACTTGCAACGGTCCGAGCACGAGAGCTCGATCTTTTTCTTCGGTGAAATATGCCTCGAGACTTCGGCCGTTGATGACCATTTCGCCTTTGCCCTCGCAGAGCCGAACCCGAGCGACCGAGGTTTTGCGGCGTCCCGTTCCGAGATAATATGTTTTCTGTTCTTTTTTATCGGCCATGGTTTCGGAACCCGTTGGCTAATGTGGATCAGGCAATTCAGGACAATTCCAGCGAGAAATCCTGGCGGCGGTTGACCGGAATTATTCCAGTGGTAGCTTCAATTCGATCGGCTGTTGTGCCTGATGTTCGTGCTGGGGCCCGGCATACAACTTCAATTTGCGCAACTGAGCATAAGCTTGTGGGCCGCGTGGCATCATCCGTTTCACAGCGAGGCGGAGGATTTCCGTCGGTTTTTTTGCCAACATTTCCCGAGCTGGAATGATTTTTTGCCCGCCGGTGTAATGTGAATATGTTTGATAACTCTTGTATTCCCATTTTTTACCGGTAAATCGAATCTTGTCTGCGTTGACAACAATCACAAAGTCACCAACGTCGCAATGAGGTGTGTACGTCGGTTTGTGTTTACCGCGGAGAATGTTGGCAATCACCACAGCAAGACGGCCAACCACCTGGTTGCTGGCATCGATCACCAACCACTGCCGTTCCGCAGTTTCTTTTTTGGCCATGAATGTGGACATAAATACCCTACGGATGCCCTTTCCAGCGATGAAATCGTCGAAAAAATCAATTTAATCCGGGTAGAATTTTCGTCAAGCCGGGCTTTTTAAAAAGTTCACAGCCTCCGCGACGAATCATAAGACAAGCCATGCAAGCCTGTCCCCGTCGTTGTCCGCTCTGGAGTTGTCTATGAGTGCTCTGTCCCCAAACGTTCGAGATTCGGTGAGTGATCCTCGGCATCCGTTCGGGCTGCCACTGGGCAGCGTTCGCGGCTTTCTGTCGCTGCTGATCGTCGGCTTTTTCTGGATCGTCTTACTCTGGCCCGATCATCAACCGTCGAAGCCGCTTCTGGGGCATTTTTTCATGATGGCCCTAGTTCTGCTGACATTTTCACCGTATTCAAAAGCCGGCGCTCGTCCAGAAGATGGCCCGCAGTTCTTGCCGTTATTCCTCCGCTGGTTCACGGTCCTGGGCACGATCGCGGTGATCAGTTTCGTTTCGGTTCGCTTCCCCGAGCGCATGAATCGCTTGACACCAGATCCGCTGGAATTCCAACAATGGTGGGGGACGTTTTTGGCCACAACCGCAGGGGGCTTTGCCTTCGGTAAAGGTATCCGACACTTGCTTGGTGCCACCCATCCGCTCTTTACCACCTTACGATCCTGGTTGTCCGTGGTGGGCATGCTGATGTTAGTCCTGGAAATGATTTTTTTCGTGGCGGTCACCAGCACGGACGCAAGCGCGTATGATTTCGGTCACTACTGGCAAGCATTCGAGCTTGCCATCGTGGCCGCGTATTTCGGAACACGAGCATAATCACCAACCCGACTGCCTCAACTCCGGGAAATCGCAAAGATTCAAGCAATTCCCCGGAGATTGCGGGCAAGCCTCGAATTCCGGACTGCGACGGTTTCGGGGCAAGTTAGAGTTTCAGGACCAATCGGGTGTGCTGCCTGCCATCTCTCACAAAGGCACGACTTCAACTTAGACCGGACCGAGGTGTTAAATCCATCGGCTATTGCTGGTATGTCACAGAGTCGATAACGTCGACCGGCGGCGGACCGAACGAAAGGCACTGGAGTTTTCCGTTTCAGTGTCAGCCGCGATCGAGTATGATCGATACATCGTCAGTTACCACGATGGAGGATGGTTTGATGCACCTGCCGGAATCGGCAACCCGACACCCTGCTTCTTCGATGTGGATCTGGTACATCGGCGGGATGTTCGCAATTGTTGGCATCGCCTCGGCAATCTACGCCATGACTGCGGGGATCCTTCCGAAAGTTTCTGCCGACATCGCGTCGGACCCGGCCGATGCTGAATTTCATTCTTCTTTGGTGGCAGTTGCGCAAGAGCAGCAAGCTTCGGAAGAGCGGCCGGATGCCCCAGAACTAGAAGGGGGTAAAGCCTGGCTGAATACGGCCGGGCCGTTGAAGCTCAAAGATCTCAGAGGGAAAGTCGTTCTCTTAGATTTCTGGACGCTGTGCTGCATCAACTGTATTCACGTCATGCCCGATCTGGCGAAGCTCGAAAAAAAGTATCCGAATGAACTGGTGGTGATCGGTGTTCATTCGGCAAAGTTCGAAAATGAAAAAGATACAAACAGTATTCGCAAAGCCATTTTACGCTACGAGATCGCCCATCCAGTCGTGAACGATGCCGATCATAAAATCTGGAACGCTTACGGTGTCAATTCCTGGCCGACATTCGTGCTGATTGATCCCGAGGGGAAGGTCGTCGGGGCGACTTCCGGGGAAGGCAATTACGAGATTCTCGATCGGGTGATTGGCCGTGTCATTGACATTCACAAGCAGAAAAAAACCCTGAATTCGAAGCCAATTCGCTTCGACTTGATCCGTTACCGGGAAAAAGGCGATACACCGCTGTTTTTCCCTGGCAAAATCTTGGCCGATGAGAAAAGTAACCGGCTGTTTATTGCCGACAGCACTCACCACCGAGTGGTGATTACGGATTTGTCTGGCAAAAAAATCGCCATTGTCGGTACAGGGACTCCCGGTCGCAAAGATGGGCCGTTTTCCGAGGCACAATTCGACGATCCCCAAGGAATGGCGCTGGATGGCGATCTCTTCTATGTTGCGGATCGGAAAAATCACAGCATTCGAGCCATTGATCTGAAAGCGCAAACAGTATCGACCGTCGCGGGTACGGGCGTACAAGTTCAGGAAACAAGGCAACTTGAGGAGCCACAACTCGCTCTGCGGACCGGCCTGAATAGCCCCTGGGATTTGTGGCGAGAAGGTCGAAAACTGTACATCGCCATGGCCGGCCACCACCAAATCTGGGTGATGGATCTTTCCACCACATTGATTGGCCCATTTTCTGGTGATGGACGGGAAAATCTCAAGGACGGACCGCACTTTGCGGCTCGCTTTGCGCAGCCGAGCGGCCTCGCCTCCGACGGAAAATTCCTTTATGTGGCCGACAGTGAGGTCAGCGCGATTCGCAAAGTGCCGTTTGAATCGGATGGCCGGGTTGAAACCCTGATCGGCACTGGTTTGTTTGATTTCGGCGATGTTGATGGCCCCTTGGCCCGGGCCAAGTTACAACATGCTCTCGGTGTTGTCCATCATCAAGGAAAGCTTTACATTGCCGACACTTATAACAGCAAGATCAAGGTGCTTGATTTGAAAGAAGGGATCATCGCCACCCTGGTGGGGGGAACCGATCCAGAAACCAAAGAACCGTTGTTTCAAGAACCCGCAGGACTCAGTTTAGCCGCTGGAAAGTTGTATGTCGCGGATACAAACGCCCACCGGATTCGAGTGGTCGATCTTGATAAAAAGACCGTCACCACCTTGATGTTAACGGGCGTCGAACCGCCACCACCGCAGAAAGAATGGTTGCCGCCCGAACCGGCCAAGCCATAAACCAGCGCCAGGTTGTGTGGCGGGTGAATCTCGCTGCCAGAGGCGATTGGCGGATTCCACCCAATACTTGCAGGGGAGTCATCACGGATGCGACCACTCTCACAAGTTACGGTCGTTGCAGTCCTGATCCTGGGAGGTTTTCCGATCATCGGGACGGCTGAACCGGCGGGTGCTCAGAAACCACCGGCTTGGTGGGCGAAGGCGGTAGCAAAGTTGGAATCTCGGTTCCTTCCCGCAGAAGCCAAACCGGGCCAAACGGTCACGTGGCAACTGACATTGCATCTGAATCCGGGCTATTACACTTACCCCCTTCGCCAAGTGGACAAAGCAGCCGCCATGATGGTCAATGAATTACTATTCCCACCATCGCAGGCGGTAATCTTCGTCGGCGATGCCCGTGACTCCGGACAATTTAAGAGCAAAGCGGAGCCGATTCTCGGAATTCAAGAACTCCGTTATCTTCCGGACCTCGTGATTTACGAACGCACGGCGATCGTTTCCCCGAAAGCAGAACCCGGGACAGTCCAGGTGACAACGACCGCAAAACTGAACATTTGCGATGCCAATAATTGCTTTCCTACCCGGGCGGTGCCGATCACAGCCACATTAAAGATCGCCACGGGAGGTCCCGTCCCGGTCGATCCGAAATATCAAGCCGAAGTCAAAAAAGCGTTGTCACCCGAATGAGATTTGCCAGGATTCAGCCGCTTCTCTGAGCAATCGTGGGCCTCGACATAGACCGGCCTGTGGCGAACTGAATCATTTTTCTACCTTGGTCCTCACGATGAACCTGATGATCCGTGGTCTGCTTGTTGTTGCCATCGTTGGGAGTGTTTTCGATCAGGCTCCCGTCCAAGCAGAATCATTTGCGGACGTGGCAACGCTGGAAGCGAAATTTGAACCGGCACAAGCCCGCCCCGGGCAGAAAATCACTCTGGCGTTGACGCTGACACCAAACCGGCAGCGGAACGCTTACACTTACCCCGCGACGAAGCAAGATCAAAATGGCAAATGCGAGATCGGCTTCGGGCTGCGAGATCCGGTTATTCTCGTCGGGGACTTGATTAACCCTCCTGGTGCCGTGCCAAAAAGCTCGGACTTGGGGGAAGTCGAAGAGGTGTACAAATCGCCGGTTCGCTGGGAAATCACGGCGATTGTCAGCCCGAAAGCGAAACCCGGTAAATATACGATCGTGCTGAGTGAGAGCCGGTTTCAGGCATGCACCCTCGGGGGGCGTGAAAACTGCTACAATACCTACGATCCGAAAGTGGAACTGGAGGTACTCCCCGGCGAGCCGCTCCCCATCCCCGACGAGTACAAGAACGCGGTCGAACTCGCTCTGCAAGCCCGCCCGACAACGACACCGCCAAACTCGACCGCGACGGATGCCTTGCCTCAGACCCGATCCGAGTCGATGGCGACCGGGTTACTCGTGAAGCCTGCACGGCATATTTCCGATTATCGCGCGGCCCTCGAGCAGTTGCGTGGCAAGATTGAATTTGCTGACGGGGTGTCGGCAAACCCCACCGGCCGCTCAGCCGGCGTGTTTGCCTTGTTAATCACCGCGGCATTCTGGGGCCTCGTCTCGCTGGTGACCCCCTGTGTCTTCCCGATGATTCCGATCACGGTCAGCCTGTTTCTCAAACAGAGTCAGCAATCCACGGCCGAGGTTCTGAAGTTGGCGTTGATTTACTGCTTGACGATTATTGTCGTCCTCGGAGCTTCGGCGGTTTTTTTACTGTCGCTGTTCCGTGAACTCAGTGTCGATCCGCTGATGAATCTCTTCCTGGCCGGATTATTTGTCTTTTTCGCACTGAGTTTATTCGGAATGTATGACATCACATTGCCCGGATTTTTGCTTCGCTACACGGAAAAGCGTCGGGGAGCTGGGGGTGTTATCGGGACGATCTTCGGAGCACTGGCGTTCAGTATCGTCAGCTTCACCTGTGTGGCCCCGTTTCTCGGAGGCTTCGCCGGGATGACGGCGAGTGGCAATTACCATCAAGTCGAATTAATCCTCGCTGGCGTCGTCTTTGCAGCAGCGTTTGCCTCGCCGTTCTTTCTCCTGGCCATCTTTCCCAGTCTGCTCAAATCGTTGCCGCGTTCGGGGGGCTGGCTGGATACCGTCAAGGCGGTGATGGGGTTCCTGGAACTTGCTGCCGCATTCAAATTCGTGCGCACGGCGGAATTGCGTATCCTTGAACGCACGCACTACTTTACCTACGATCTTTGCCTGGCCGCCTGGATCGGCATCTCGCTGGTTACTGGAGCTTATCTGCTGAACTTTTTTCGACTTCCGCATGACGAAGAATCGTCGAAGATCGGCGTGATCCGAATGTTGTTGGCAGTTGCCTTCATTTCGCTGGGGATTTATCTCGTCCCGGCACTGTTCAAGGCCGACGGCCAATCGCAGCGACCGGCGGGAGCGGTGTATGCCTGGGTCGATGCCTTTCTTTTACCGGAACCGTTGGACAGCGGCGGCAAGGAACTCCCCTGGGGCGCTGATTTGCCGGCCGCGGTGGCACGAATTCGCCAAGACAAGCTCGCCGGTATCGCGAAAAAACCACTCGTGTTCGTTGATTTTACCGGTGTCACCTGTACGAACTGCAAGCTGAATGAGCGGGAAATATTCACGCAAGCGAAGGTCCGTGATCTGTTGGCGCAGTATACGCTTGTTCAACTGTATACCGACGAGGTGCCAGCCGCGTTTTATGAGATTCCGCCGGCCGGCCGCGATCGGAAACAGGAAGCGATGGCGAATCTGGAATTTCAGCGATCCGTCTTCGGCACCGAGCAATTACCGCTTTATGCCATCCTTGAGCCGTTGATTTCCGGCACAGTTCGCGTCGTCGCCGTTTATGATGAAGGAAAAATCAATGACGAAGGCCGATTTCTGGACTTTTTAGCAAAGCCGTTAAAGCCTTGATAAAAGTCTGTAACAGCTGCTTCTGGATTCAGCGACACCCGCTTTTGCACCGGAATGATCGTCTCGAAAGTTAAAGGATCCCCGAGCCGAAATTTTCTTCAGTCTGGCTCAGTCGAGCGCGTGCTGGCGGGAGGTCGGCTGGTTTGGCCTGGATGCTTCGAGGCGGCTGGGAATGCGGGGCATGTGCCTTGATGGTCCGGCCCATTTCGACAGCGATCGTTCCGTAACTGACGGCAGCATCCGCATCCTCAAAATCGGAATCGTAATCATCGTAGCGGCAAACATATCCAGGCAACTTGGCTTTTTCCTTCTCTTCCAGATACGAGCGAATCACCGCGTTCTGCACCATTTCCCGGGCCGCACTGTGAATCGGATGAGCGATGTCGGCATGGAGCCTGGCCCGGCCTTCACCATCCCGGCTGGCCCGATTTTCATCGAGGCGATGCCCACACTGGTTGCAAAACCGCGACCGCAAATGATTTTTGCAGCCGCAATTGCTGCAGCGATCGGTCAGCTTCCGGCTCGGCATCGCGACAAACATTCCGCGGGTGCCTTCAATGATTTTCAGATCACGAACAACAAAGGCATTATCAAATGTCACCGAACAAAACGCGAGCAAGCGTTCATGATTCTCTTCACAGAGTTTAATGCGGACTTCCGTGATGACCACCGCCGTACTCCTTTAAGACTGGGGACTCTTCTGGAGGTCAAAACTTATCTCATGCTCCTCACCGTCAAGATCCGTAGCTCCGGGTCCAAGGTGGCAGCATTCCGGGCATATTCCCGGGCAACCCGAGCCGCATCGGCCCGATTTCGGCACAAGGCAAAGACGCACGAGCCACTGCCGGAGAGCAGACAGCCGAGCGGCTTGGTTTCTTGCAATCTGGTGTAAACTTCGCGAACCGCCGGTGCTGCCGCAAAGGCCGCCTCTTGTAACCGGTTATGCAATCCTTGAGCAAGTCGAACCGGATCCCCCGCACGCAGGGCTTCTCGTGCGCTCAGACCGGAAATTCCTCGGCTCGGGACGGTTGCCCGCTGATACACTTCGGCGGTGCTTAAACCGAGCGAGGGTTTGACCACCACGAAATCGAAGCGAGCCCCGGGCTGTTCCGGTTCCACTCGCTCGCCACGACCGGTGCACCACGCCGCCGGAGGTGAGAGAAAGAAGCTGATGTCGGAACCGAGTGACGCGGCAATTGTTTGCAATTCTTGCCTCGGCCAGTTCAATCGCCAGAGTCGATTCAAGGCGAATAAGGTCGCCGCGGCGTCGCTGGAACCACCACCGAGACCTGCCTGATGCGGAATCCGTTTAGTCAACCGCAAATCAACACCGAACCTGCAGCCAGAAACTGACTGCAAAGCCGCCGCAGCACGGTAGGCCAGATTTCCCGGTCCGCTAGGAAGTTGCGGATGGTCGCAGTGAAGCATGATACGGCCATCGTCACGGAGTCGGAATTCCAGAGTATCGTACAAGTTGATCGTAAGCATAAGCGTTTCGATCGCGTGATAACCGTCACTTTGCCGGCCAAGGAGTTCCAGAAACAAGTTGATTTTAGCCGGGGTTGCGAGCAAACATCGGCCGGGCGATTCACTCAACAGAGGTAACGTGGCACATTGCCTCATGATTGTTTGCGATTCTGCCGCTATCCGACTTGTCCTCGCTGCTTAAACCGATTGTGACCGAGTATCCATTCGGCGAGCACGCGAAGGATCATTTGCGTTTTTCAGCCATCCCTGGCCACCGTATCTGAGCTGAGAGAGAAAACAAGGTCGAATTCCCATGAATATCGTCGTCATCGGCGAGAATCCGATAACGTAAGTCTGGGAATACCGCAAATAAAAAGTGAGGTCAAGTGCGAACTGAGCGAAGCGGTGTGTAAGTCGCCGGGGCTGCTGGCGAACGTCGGACGGACCGCGGTGGCGTCCCGGCAAGGGTTTCTGCTGCCGCCGCTCTGTGGCGGATTATGCGCAGGGAATCGGCGACTTCGAAATCAGCAACAAATCTTATTTCGGAGGAGTGGAGGATGCGGGTTTGAGCACGGCGAACCACTGCGTTTGCCAATACTCCCGGGTGTATTCTTCCGCCCCACCCGGGAAATCATCGTCGGTCAATTGCTTGAACGCCGTTTCCATCCGATCGAGTGTCCGGCTCGCGTCAGCGTCGCGGTCCATGAATCGGTACGCTGAGTAAAGCATGCTGAGAATGATGATTTCTTCAACCTTCCCCCGGTATTTTTCGGCGAGTCGATGACAGAGAGAGGGCAATTCATCGAATTTTTTCAACAGTAACGTGGTATTGGCCAAGCGGACATCGGCTTGTGCTTGCAAAAATGGATCTTGCGCGTTAGCGAGTTCCTCGAACAAGGTTCGAGCTTCGGCGAGCTTTCGCGCCGCATCGGCGGGGGGTCGGCCGCCCTGATGATCACCGCGTGCCAGTAACATCAGGCAGCTTCCCAGGTACAGCTTGGCCATCGGTGCCAGGGAACTTTGAGGCGCGTGTTGCAGAATTTGCCGGAATCGCGATTCGGCATCGACGAGACTGCCCTGTTTCAACAGCAACTTGCCGAGTTCAAACAGGGCTTGCAGTCGAGCCTCGCGAATGGCTGGCTGGTCGGTTCGTGCCGTATTCGCAACTTGAGCAAGTAAGTCTTGCCCGAATTTGAATTGTTGTTCCACAGCGGCTCGGGCCTCGGGTGTGGCCGCGGATTTCAACTTTTCCGAAGCCTGTTCGAGATGAGCCAAACCCAGTTTAACTCTTGCGGCCATGGCCGCCGGCCCCGTCGTCGCGACTGCTTTTTTCAACGCAGTTTCGGCGGCAGGAAAATCCCGGCGTTCGAGCAGGATTTCGCCCTGTTGCAGCCAGGCCGAGGCAAGAATGTCCGGTGACATGCTCGGAATCGACAGCAGTTGTTCAATCATTCGGAGGGCTGTGGCATGATCCCCCGCCTGGCGAAAGTGGGTGATGGCGCGATTGAGGGCGTCGCCTTGCCCGCTGGGCGTCGTCGCCAAGCTGGCCAAACTGCTGTACTCCTGAGCCGCTTGCCGATGACGGGCTTTTGCCGTGGCTTTCTCGCCCTGTTTTTCAGCGACGCTAGCCCAGGTACTGAGGGCGTCGGCGCGTAATTCCCGCACCCGGGCCGGTGGAGCAATGCGAGCAAAAATGTCAATCCCCCGCATCGCCGTCGAAAACTCTCCCGCCGCCACCGCTTTTTGAATGACAATATCAAATGCTGCCTGGATCTGAGCCTCATTGAGAGAAGGGAGCGAAACCGGGGCAATAGTGCCAGCCGGGATCGCGCGTTCCAGGAATTCGACCGACTGCGGAAGCGACGATGTGGCGGCCGGTTCCAGGGCAATGTGCTCGGCGAGGCGAATCGCGGCCGCGGCAGCGTCCGGCCCGGAACGCGTAATCGCCAGTTGCCACCAACGCCGCGCCTCGGCGTGTCGATTCATCCGCCACGAGATTATGCCGGCTTGATACTCGATCGCGGCAAGTCGCTCGGAAGCTAAATCCGGCAAACTTGCCGCGGATTCGAGATATTCCAGGGCTTGTTCCCACTGCTTTTCCTCTGCCGCCATGGTCGCCAATCGCTGGCGAGCCTCGGCAACAACTTCCACCGGAGCCGACAACCGCGCCAGATCCGTCAACCATGGCCGGGATTTCTCCGGCTCTTTGAGGCGAATGTGAATATCCGCCAGTTGTAATTTCAAACGGGCCAGATCCTCTGAGTTCAGTCGGGGGGGACCACCGAGGTAAGCGGCGAGTTCGAGCCTGGCCCGCTTCAACTCGGGAGGATTCACACGCAATGCGACTTCGGCCAGCAGCCGCGGCCGCTCGCCGCCATCATCCTCCCCGATCGGCGGGTTGGACAACAGCGTGTACAGGAGCATCGGATCACCCTGCCCGAGTGCCGCCATGACTTTTGCCTGCCGAAATTGGAACCGCTTCGCTTCCTCAGCATCGGTGAGTTCCTGAGGATTGACCCGCGCCAGTTGATCAGCAGCCGCACGCCAGTTCTCGGCCATTTCTTCCGCGGGGCCGTAATCCGCCAGGAAGATGTAGCCGGTCGCGGCGGCAAAATGGGCGGCGTTGGCCAGGAGGGGAAATCGATCGGCCATCGCCGTCACCTGGGCCGTCGCTACAGCGATCCGAGCAATCTCCGCTTGTGTCAGAGGATTGATCCCGCGTTGTTCGATCGCTGCTCGTAAAGCCAGCACCTCGCGGTGGAAGGCCACCGCCGGATCACTCGGCGAAGGCGGGAAATACAGCAGGCTTGCCACCGCGGCGGTCAGTCCCAGGAAAAACGTCGGCAACTGCCAATAATGCGAATGAGAAGACCCGGCCGGAAAAGCTTGGGGCAAACAGGTGGGGGCAGGGGCCGATACCGTGGCCATAAGCGACATCCTCCGCGACCCGGGCGCAACCATGCGTCGCATTCTTTTCACACATGATAACCGCCGAGGTCAAGGGCAACCCGATCGACCGAATCATCGACAGAATCAACGAACTCCTTGGACGCGTGACAAAAGGGAGCCGGCAGATTCACCGTCAGGGTCGTAAGCGAACGTCGAAGAACCGAGAATCCGCGGTCAGCCATCGGGGCTGAGTGCTTGAACCTCGGGCGATTCCAACACGGGAAATTCACCGAAGCTGCCGAGAAGTGCTGGCCGTCGCCCCCTTCTTCCGGGTAAGATGCAGTTCACAGGAATTTCCCACCCCCCGACCCTTTCCCACGTGTGTTGAGGATGATTATGCGTAGCATCGGACTGGCCACGGGCATCGTCATCATCGCCGGGATCCTGAATCTGACCGCTGTCGCTGCCGATCCAGCTCCACCGAAAGGATTTACCAGCCTTTTCAATGGCAAAGATCTCAGCGGCTGGCATGGCTGGCCCATCCACAGCAAAGGCTATGACCCCTACGAGATCCGTAAGCTCTCCGCGGAAGAACGGCAAAAACTTTTTGCACAATGGACGGAAGAAGCGAAAGCACACTGGAAAGTGGATAACGGCGAACTTGTCCACGATGGCAAGGACAGCAAAATGTCACTGGCCACCGACGAAGAATTCGCCGATGCCGAGTTTCTCATTGAATACAAAATTGCCCCGAGAGCCGACAGCGGAATTTACCTGAAAGCGACCCCGCAAGTTCAGGTCTGGGATCCAGAGAACCCGGATCCGAATCAGAAAAAATACGGCGTCGAAAAAGGCAGTGGCGGCTTGTGGAACAATACGATTCATAAAGAAGGCAAAGATCCACTCGTTCGTGCTGATAAACCTGCAGGCGAGTGGAACAAGTTCCGTTTGATCATCATCGGCGACTACGTGACGGTGTATCTGAACGACAAACTCGTCGTCGATCATTGCCAACTCGATAATTTCTGGGATCGTAACAGTCCGAACCCCAGGCCGTTACCGAGCCCTGCCTCGCTGCTTTTACAAGCCCACCCACCGGGCGAGGTTCGCTGGCGGAACCTTTTTGTCCGCAAGATTCCGCCCGAGGAAGCGAACGAATTCCTCCGCAAAAAAGCCGGCACCAGCTTCCGCCCGATCTTCGACGGCCAATCGCTAACGGGCTGGGCCGGATCTGTCAACAATTACGAGGTCATTGACGGCGCGATTACCTGCAAAGCGAAAAAAGGGGGCGTGCTCTTCACCGAGGAGCGTTTCTCCGATTTCGTGATTCATTTCGAATACAAGGTACCGCCCGGTGGGAATAATGGCCTGGCCATTCGCTACCCGGGCTCCGGCCATGCCGGCACACAGGGCATGTGCGAAATTCAAATCCTTGACGATGATCACCCGAAGTATGCCAAACTCGATCCGCGGCAATTCAACGGTTCCGCATACGGAATGGTCGCAGCCCACCGTGGCTATCAGCGGCCCGCCGGCGAGTGGAACTTCATGCAAGTCACCGTCAAAGGACCGACGATCCGGGTCGAACTGAACGGTTCGCCAATCCTCCAGACGAATCTCAGTACGATCACGGAGTTCAAAGATCATCAGCCACATCCCGGAAAAGATCGCACGGAAGGTCATTTTGGCTTTTGCGGTCACGGCGACCCCGTCAGTTTCCGGCATCTGCAAATCCGACGACTCGATGCCAGCAACTAGTCCACGCGCATAACAACCACCGCAGAGGCGAATCTTATCGACCGTTTCCCGAATGTTGTTACGAACCTCGCCTAATTCATAACCGTGACCTGCTGCAATAGGAGTTTGACAGATGAGCCAGCTACAAGTTTGCACGAACCGACGGGCAGTGTTGAAATCGGCGCTTGTTTCCCTAGCCGTTCCAGCGGTCTTTCGCGCTCACGCACACGCCGCCCCGAGTGAAACCGTCCGCCATGTCAGCGTCGGTGCCGGGGGGATGGCGGCATCCGACATTCGTAGCCTGACCAGCCACAAAAATCTCAAGCTGGTGGCCGTCGCCGATGTGGACTCGGATCGGGCGGCGGCAATGAAACAGGCATTCCCGGACATCACCGTCTACACCGATTGGCGCGAGATGTTTGAGAAAGAAAAATTTGATTCCGTCAACATCTCGACCCCAGATCATATGCACGCCAGCCCGACGATGCGGGCGATCCGTATGGGGAAGCATGTCTACACTCAGAAACCACTGACCCAGACAGTCTTTGAGGCTCGGCGACTGACCGAGGCTGCCCGGGAACAAAAAATTGTCTCTCAGATGGGAATTCAGATACACTCGCACCCCGTCCATCGAACCGTCGTCGAAACTATCCGTCAGGGGATGATCGGCAAAGTCAAGGAAGTGCATAGCTGGAGTGGGAAAAAGTGGGGTGATCCGTCACCGAAGCCGGATCGGGCTGATCCGGTTCCCGCGAACTTGGCCTGGGATCTCTGGCTGGGGGTCGCCGCCGAGCGGCCCTTTATCGGCGGCGGCTATTATCATCCGGGCAACTGGCGGAAGCGGCTCGATTTCGGCACGGGCACCTTCGGTGACATGGGGTGCCACATCCTGGATCCTGTCTTCGGTTCCCTCGGTGTGAAAGATCTCAAGCAAGTCGAGTCGGTTGGCGGGCAGCCGAACGCGAGCAATTGGGGTCTTGATTCGCAGGTCACATTCACCTTCCCCGGGACCCAGTACACCACGGAAACCGTGACGATCACCTGGTACGACGGCGACCGCCGCCCGCCGGAAACGGTCACCCAGGTGATTGGCAAACGGAAACTGCACGATCAGGGGTCGCTGTACATCGGTACGGAGGGAGTCCTGTATTCGCCGTATATTGCCGCCCCGGTCCTGTTGCCCGAGGAGAAATTCGCGGGCAAGAAGTTACCCGACGTTGGCGGTGACAATCACTACCACCAATTTGTCGATGCGATTCTTGGAAAAGCAAAACCGTCCGCTCCATTCGACTATGCGGGACCACTGACGGAGATGGTATTACTCGGCTGCCTGGCAACGCGTTTTCCGCATCAGCCGTTGCAGTGGGATCCTGTGAAACTGGCAGTAACGAATCTGCCCGCGGCGAACCAGTTTGTTCGCCGGGAACCCCGCAAAGGCTGGGAGGAGCCCGGCTTAATCTGAGCGGCACCGACCCACCATCGGTGGCTCAGAAGGAATCCGAGTCATTCGGGGGAATGAGCGGAGCGGCTAATCCGGGTCCGCAATTCCCCGATCTTTTTCTCCGCCTCGGCCACGAGGGGATCAAACTGGGCGACCTCGGCAGCATTTTTGCCTTGCTCGTGTTTGCGGAACCCGAAGAGATACGTCTCGTTCTGAGGCCGCCAGCGGTGGAAGAACAGTTGATTCTTGGCGACAATCGCCTGACGCAATGGTTCCAGCTCTGGCGAGAATCGCGCCCCGAGTTTCTCCGCAACGGCGCGATATCCGTCCTCGGTCAAATGCAAACCGTTTTCTGTTAACGGTTCGCCAACCCGTTCAAACAGGTCGACGAATTCGAGTTGCCTGCGTTCGGCCACTTGCCGCAGAGTATCGCAATACAGGGCGAGATCGGCATTCCGCGGCGACGGATCCGGAAGTGCCGGCGATGATCCGAACCGGGTCGGGCTCATCAAGACAATTCTCGCTTTTATGGACTGAAGTTCGTCGAGCAATTGATTCAGGCCAGCGATAAATTTCGGCACGCCGGCTTTCCCTTCAAATGATTCGTTGTGACCGTAGCAGATGATGATCACCGTCGGCTTCAATGCCTTTGTGAGGGAGATGAGCTGCTCGCGACATTTTGCCGGGTTGGCGTAGTCGAAGCGGCCGCGAGCCTCGGCGTGAACGGTGTCGCCGCTCCAGCCCAGGTTGCGAAAGCTGACCTGGTTTTCCCGGTTCTTCAGCGTCAGAAACAGTTCCCAGTAGCCATATTTTTGTTCCCGCTCGATCAGTGTGCTACCGATCAGGACAACCCGGTCTCCGTCCTGGAAGACAAAGGGATCCTTGGCAGTGCAGACGGCAAGAGCACCTGCCATCAGCAAGCCTGCCACGGCAATAAGCGGAGTGAACGATCGGAACGAGACCACGGCGACACCCTGATTGCAGAAAGTCGAACAGCTATACTAGGTGTATGGTGAATGGTTATTCGCCGCAACCCGATTTGTGGATGATCCGAGATGCATATGCGTGCGAAAAGCCCGTCGATAACAGCGATGTGGCTGATATTGCTTGTATTGCTTGGTGGCATGGCTGGAGTTGCTGCGGAACCCCAGCGGAACGTGATCTCGCTCAACGGCCACCGATTTCAAGTGCCGGCTGGCTTGACGGTTGATCGGATCGCTGGCCCACCGCTGGTGCATCGGCCGATCACTGCCGATTTCGATGACCAGGGTCGGTTGTACGTGGCCGATTCTTCGGGGACAAATGCCCGCCCCGCCGAGCAGTGGCAGAACCCGACGCATAAAATCGTCCGACTGGAAGACACAAACGGCGACGGCGTCTTTGACCGTTCTGTCGTGTTTGCCGACAAACTCGCCTTTCCCGAAGGGACGCTCTGGTACGAGGGATCGTTGTATGTCGCGGTGCCACCGAAAATCCTTAAGCTGACCGACACGAGCGGGGATGGCGTGGCCGACCGCCGAGAAGTCTGGTTCGACGGGAAAACACTCACCGGCTGCGCCAACGATCTCCACGGGCCGTATCGTGGTCCGGACGGCTATCTCTACTGGTGCAAAGGGGCCTTTGCCGAGCAGACTTACACACTGCCGAACGGGAAGCCCTTTACCACGAAAGCATCGCATATCTTCCGAGCAAAACCGGATGGAACGGGGGTCGAACCGGTGATGACCGGCGGCATGGACAACCCGGTCGATGTCGTCTTCACCACTACTGGCGAGCGAATTCTTTCCTGCACCTTCTTGCAGCACCCGGCCGGAGGTCTTCGCGACGGGTTGATTCACGCTGTCTACGGCGGGGTCTACGGCAAGGATCATGACCCGATTTATGCTCATCCCTGGACCGGTCCGAATCTGTTACCACCATTGTCCCACCTTGGCGCGGCAGCCCCCTGCGGCCTGCATCGCTATGACCATGCGGCACTCGGGAGAGAGTACACAGATAATATCTTTTGCTGCCTGTTCAACATGGCCAAGGTGACCCGGCATCAACTTGTTCCACACGGGGCGACATTCCAGAGTATCGACTCGGATTTTCTGGTCTCGGACAACCGCGATTTCCATCCGACCGACGTGCTCGAAGCACCAGACGGCTCTCTGATCGTGGTTGACACGGGCGGCTGGTATAAAATGTGCTGCCCGACTTCACAACTCGCGAAAGAAGATATCCTGGGAGCGATCTACCGAGTTCGCAAAGTCGATGCGAAGCCAGTGGCAAAACCGGCCGTGAAACCGCTGCCGCGACTGTATCACATCGCATTGAACCGTGACAAAACCGGGTTGAAGGAGGCCATCGCCGGGCTGAAGTCCGATGATCGGCACCGCCGACGACTTGCCGCCGAGGCACTCGGTCGGATCGGGGAACCGTCGGCAATCCCGGCGATTCTCGACGCCTTGAGCGATGAAGCCAATGATCGTGTCCTGGAACATTCGCTGATTTACGCGTTGATTGAAATTGCCGAGCCGAAAGCGACAGCGGCGGGGTTACGTCATCCGTCGTTCCGGGTACAACAGGCCGCGATGATCGCGCTGGATCAGATGCCCGGCGGTCAACTCTCCGTCGAACCGGTGGCCGCTCTTCTCAATGCCCCATTACCCGAGATCCGCGAAACCGCGTGGTGGATCGCCGGTCGGCATCCGGAGTGGGGAGCCGCCCTCGCGGATGTGTTCCGGACCCGTATCGCCTCGAGCACGACACCGGCAGAGCAGCAAATCCTTGTCGAACAACTGGCGAAGTCAGCCCGGTCTCCGGCCGTGCAATCATTTCTGGCGGACCTGGCCGGCAATCACAATCATCCGACAGAAATTCGCCGACTCGCGCTTCGGGCGATGCTGAGGTCAGAGCTTCGGCAAACCCCGGCATCCTGGCTCGATGCCCTGAGCAACGTATTAACGGAACCCAGCAACAGCCTGACAAGTGATGCGATTGCGACCCTGAAAGCGTTGAATCTCCGGCAAATGCCGACCCCAGCTCGGCTTAACGCCGCGTTGACCACATTGGCGGCAAACAAGAAGCTGCCAGCACCCATCCGCTTTGCCGCCTTGACGGTCCGACCGGGCAGTCCGCAGCCGATATCCGAGGATCTTTTCGCGGAACTTCTCGCTGCCATTCATCGAGATCAGCCGGCAGATATCCGAAGTTCCGCAGCGGATTTACTCGCGAAATCCCGATTGTCTCCGCACCAACTCCGTGAACTTGCCAGCCGGATCGGAACCGCCAGCCCGATGGAACTCGATCGATTCTTAGCGCCGTTCGCGACCGGCAGTGACGAAGCTGCCGGATTGACGCTTCTGGAAACCTTGCAGGCGTCCCCGCTGCGATCGACACTCCGGGTCGATATGCTCGCTCCCCGGCTTGCGAATTACCCGGCCTCAGTCCGTGACCGTGCCGAAGCACTGTACGCGGTCCTGAACGCCGATCGAGCCAAGCAGCAAGCCCGATTGGAACAATTGCTTCTTGAACTTCCTCAGGGAGATATCCGCCGCGGACAAGCCGTGTTCACGAGCACAAAAGCGGCGTGCATGTCCTGCCATGCGATGGGGTATCTCGGTGGCAAAGTCGGCCCCGACCTGACACGAATCGGCAGCATCCGGACGCGCCGGGATCTGCTCGAATCGATCCTTTACCCCAGCGCCAGTTTTGTCCGCAGTTACGAACCATGGAAAGTGACCACGCTTGATGGCCGGGTCTTCAACGGGCTGCTGGCTCGCGAGTCTGCCGACGAGGTGGTGTTGAGAATCACCGCCACGGAAGAAGTCAGGATTCCACGCAACGATATTGATGAACTGACGCCCGGAACGGTGTCGATCATGCCCGCTGGGCTCGAGCAGCAATTGAACCAACAGGAACTCGCTGATCTCCTGGCCTTCCTGCAAGCGTCTAAGTAATCATGATGCTGGGGGCAATTTTCAATCAGCGATGTTGGAAGGAGCAGGGGTCCGATGCCGAGGTGGGTTCAGCCTAGCAGCGGGGAAAGCCTTGCTTATGATGATCAAGGTTCGGGGAGTGTTGTTCTGTGGCTGCATGCGTTTCCGTTGTGCCGGGCGATGTGGGCACGGCAGCTTCAATCGCTGAGTCAGGTCGCCCGTGTCATCGCCGTCGATTTGCCCGGATTCGGCGAATCAAGCTTACCGGCCAAAGGCTGGACAGTGGATGGGGTTGCCGACACTCTCGTTGAATTTCTGAGTGGCATCGGCGTCGAACAGCCGGTGGTGGTTGGCGGCTTGTCGATGGGAGGATACGTTGCCCTCGCCCTGGCCCGTCGCCATCCGACTCGACTGACGGGGCTGATTCTCGCCGACACCCGAGCGGAGGCCGACACACCCGAGGCCCGGCAGAATCGCGATCGCATGATCACACTGGCACAGACTGAGGGTGTGGCTGCGGTCTTTTCCGTAATGCAGCCGAAGTTGCTCGCCCCCCACACCCTGGAACGACATTCCGCACTGGTTTCTGAAATCACGACGATGGCCGAGGCGCAAACCGTGCCGGCAATTGTGGCGGCGTTGACCGCCTTACGTGACCGTCCCGATGCGACTGCCACCCTGTCGGCGATCCGCGTCCCGACACTCGTCATCGTCGGAGAGCAAGATCAACTGACACCCCCCGCCGTGGCAAAAACTTTGGCGGACGCCATTCCTGGTGCTCAGCTCGCGATCCTCCCGGAAGCTGGTCACCTGAGCAACCTCGAGGTTCCTGAAGCTTTCAATCGCCACGTCCAAGATTTCCTCGGCTCGTTTGTGGGAAACGCCATCGTTTCATCAAGCATGTGATCAAGCGAGGTGCTTGGATTCTGTGGGAGACGTTTGCCGAGGTCATCAGAAGCGAGGGAGAATCATGGCTGAGTCCGACACTTTGGCGACGTTCGGGGGCGGCTGTTTCTGGTGCACCGAGGCTGTCTTTGAGCAAGTCCGGGGCGTCGACAAAGTTGTGCCGGGGTACGCCGGCGGCCACATCGAACATCCTAGCTACGAACAAGTCTGCGGGAAGCAGACCGGCCACGCGGAAGTGGTGCAGATTCACTTTGATCCCACCATGATCAGTTACCGAGATTTACTGCACATCTTCTTCGCCACGCACGACCCGACCACGCCAAATCGACAAGGAAACGATGTCGGCCCGCAGTATCGCTCGGTGATCTACACTCATTCGGCTGAGCAGCAGCAGATAGCCGTGGACGTCATTGCTGAACTGAATCAGCAACGCATCTTTCCCGCCCCGATTGTCACCGAGGTGCAGCCTTTCACCAACTTCTACCCGGCTGAAGCTTATCACCACGCCTATTATCGCAACAACCCGGGGAATCCTTACTGCAGTTTTGTGATTGAGCCGAAACTGGCCAAGTTTCGCAAACTGTTTGCCCGTTTGCTCAAGGAATAAATTTCCGACGGGCTTCAGAGACTTTTCCTCTCGATTCTGTTGACTCTGATTGATTTCGGTCATCGCGGAAAATTGTTTCCAACCTTGTGACGGTTGGGATGAGATCGCCTCGGTCGACCACACCGAGCAAGTCTTCTGGCGGTTTCGAAAAGCCGTGTCGGGAATCCCGATCAGACGATCAGCCTTCGCGGCAAGGTGATCTTTCCGAGGAACACCTTGTAACGACTGGATTTGCCGCAATACGGTTTTTCTGAAAAAATTTTGCACGAAAGAGCCGCTCGGCAGCCACAATTACAAATAGCCGGGAATTCTTTGATCGCTCCTTCATGAAGTTGAGAATGTCATGCTTCGCCTGACGCTCCGCACCTTGCTTGCCTACCTGGATGATACCCTTAGCGCCACGGATTCGCGGCTGATCGGTCAGCGACTCGCGGAGACAGAATCGGCGCAGGAATTGGCGGAGCGAATTAAGAAGTTGATCCGCCGACGGGGGGTGACCGCCCCGCCACTGTCGTATGATGGCTCGCCGAACGATCCGAATGTGATGGCCGCTTACCTCAGCGATAGCCTGGCCAGCGAACGCGTGGCTCAGTTTGAGCAAGCGTGTCTTGAATCGGATCCTCTCTTGGCCGATGTCGCCTCCTGCCATCAAATTCTCACCGTGGTCCTGAGCCAGCCGGTGCGAGTTCCACCGACGGCTCGCCGGCGAATGTACGCGCTGGTCAAGGGCCGGGAATCGATCCCCGATCGACCGCCGAACCCCGCCATTGCTCCGGTCGGCGGTATCTTTGCTGAGGAGACCTTCGACATCGAAGCGGATGAAGCCGATGCTGCCCTGTTGCTCGGGATGTCGGCTTACTCGCAGTCGGAATCGTGGACACGCCGCGGATTGAAAGTGGGGGCCGTACTTTTGCTGGCCCTCGGTTTCATCGTGACACTTTGGCAAGCGATTCCACCG